>PPCM01000333.1_pt1 | contig 53154 bp, 37 predicted proteins | sample 1555541 | NCBI WGS metagenome assembly PPCM01 (sample SAMN05284479, study PRJNA326546) | Marine sediment metagenome, whole genome shotgun sequencing project. | isolation source: marine sediment | place: Germany: Wadden Sea | collected 2012-09-05
CAGGCGGGAACTCCAGCCACTATCCATGATGAATGGTAAAGCAGGTGTTGCCAATGACTTGGAAGTAGATCAAATTCAACCACAACTTGGGTTAAAATGACACCTTGGAGCCCATAGACAATGAAATAGACTGCAATTGGTGCCAGTATTCCGCCCTCTGGCAAACTATTTTCTCGGGTGTGTAAGTCCAAAACACCTCTATCTCTTAACGATTCCTTTGATTATGTCGAGAGCCTTTTGACCGCAATAGTAACAACGAGTTTACCTGCCACAAAAGTTCGATACTTTTTGATCTGTATTCGCATCGGCTTTTGCGGTGGTCAAGTTTCAACGCCATGTTCTGTCCTATAGCAGTTTACTGAAATCGTCTGCGGCCTTGTGGATATCTCCAGTTTCATGATTCCACCAAAAAACAGTGTCCAACAGCACTGTGGAATCAACCGAGGGGATGAGAATGAGTTGGTCTCCACTCCCATTCGCTCCGATCGCAACAGCATCCCGAGGGAAAGCATCCCACTTCTTGGCGGATGCGGTCTCACGAATGATGTCGTTACTGGTGCGCTTGAGCCGCTTTTTGTCACTATTGTCCATGAACGGGTAAAGTTGCCAAGTGTCGGTTGGCATACGAACCTCACCGCCATTCAGTCGCATCATTTTTCCCCGAAAGGATGCGGGGAACTTTACTCCGAGATGTTGTTCAGCTTGCAAGATATATTTTTCATCAACTGGAAAAGGCATCATTAACTCCTTGCAACATGGCCAGAACGCCGTGCTAAGCTGCCCCATAAAGCCGCTCGGGGTTTTGGATTAACGAAAAACGGGCGTGGGGTTTTTTGGGGCCGGTTTTAGCGACTTGATCGCAAATAAAAATGGTCGGATTCTAAGGCCGGCAGTACATTACTGCCAAGGTCATCGTTCCTGATGAATACCCCTGCACATTCATATCGAACCCGAGGAGAGTTTCGTCGAATGGATCTTGGGGAGTAAAGTTGGACATGAACTTAGGAGAACCGTGGTAAATAAAACAATCCCCACGACAATCGGATTATTCATCAGCACCTCTTTTGGGTTTTCAGGTTAAAAAAATGACTGAGCTATTACCTAATTAAAAAGCGAACGCTGTCCTTTATCCGCCGGGCGGCCCCCCCCGAAATAGGTTGTGAAAATAATGTTGATTTGAAGGCCTTCTAAATAACCGCACCGTAATAAGCCCGGTAGGATGTGCATGGACTTGTGATAACTCATTCAATTATTAAATACTTTTTACGAGCTTCTTTCTTAGGTATTCCGTTGAAATGCCACCACTCGAAACTTAATGGGATAAATCCCGATTTTTTCATTACACTTGACAATAGTTCTCTGTTTTTCTTTTGTTTTTTGCTGAGGTTAAGAATTTTGAGTTTTGCATAATCCCAGTAAATTGCAACATCACTTTTGTAAAATGGGGAAAACCCCATATCGAGTTCGTTACCAGTCTCATCAACTATGGTTACATCCACAGCGATACCATAATTATGCATGGAACCCTTTTGCGGATTTGCAACAAAGTTTTCAAATTTGGTTCCCTTCATCTTATCATACATAAGTTGTGAGACGCTTCTCGGCCGTGTTGCATCCATAAGCATTAGCGAATATCCAGAAAATTTAGTTCTTAAATAGTTTTGTGCCAATGACAATTTTTGAGCAACCTCTTTCCGTAGATAAGCTTTCATCAGTCCATGGTAAAAATTCTCTCGGAAATAGTTTTTTTGGGGATCTGAATTAACGAGATCAACTTTAATTGATTTGTCAACGGAATGAACATCGATAAGCCCAGCGTTTAGAAATTTTTTTTCAATCTCATTAGCTTGGCAAATGGAAACTACCATTGATACGAATGTTGCCATGATAAGTACGCTTTTTATTTTCATCTCGATTAATAACGCCGCGCCTCACCCGCCGGGCGGGCATCGCGGAAACACTTGATAAATTAAAAACTCCAACAAAAAACAGCAGTTAAAAAATGCGCCACAGTAGCCCGGTCAGCGGTGAAAGCGCAATGTTAGCGAATCCATTTGTTTTTCAAAATTCGATTGAAAGCATATAGCAAAGCTAAAAGATAAAATCCTCCCATAACAAAAGGGGGGTGATTAATGTCAAAGTAAATACTTATGGCATTATCGAAGGTTACAGTAATAACAAGGCAAAAAAATATTAGAGTGATTTTTTCAAAAAATGTCGGTGCCTGATGATTACGAGCCGAAAGATAGGATCCCGAAATAATAACTGCAAAAGCAAGAACGAACCACCTAAACAAGCCGGACATTTGAGATCCAAGTGCTGTAATTATTCCGAGAGTACTGAGGTATACTAAAAAGTATGAAATCATGTACAGCATTACAGTTTTTAACAGCATTTTCTTCATATACGCCTACGCTAACAAGTTCATACATCGTTTCCGGATAACATCCCGTCCCAGCACGGTGGACAACGAAATACCCGGATTGATGCTGTGTTTCTAACCGGATAACATTCATTTGGTGTATGATACACAGAAACTGGATATCATCCCGAAATATAAATCCCGCCCGGCATGATTGTAAAATACACCTCTTTTTTTTATGCGGTGAGATATGAAAACCGCACATCACCGAAATTATGCCAAATGCTCCACAGGTGTCGGCTCCCTGGCGGCCGCGGCCGGTTCCGCATCATGAAACCCATCGGCGAGTTTGAAAACCCGGTTGCTACAAGGACGGGATATATTGGCCCACCGTTATTCTAGAGTTCATGGTTAATTGCTCAAATTATCATTTAGTTCAAATTACCCTGTGAAGTGCTGTTTTATTCTATTTTTCCGATAAATTGTCGCAACTCGGTGTGCACCCTGACCGGTTCTTCGACCATTGGTAAATGCCCTGTATCTTCAACGACTATCAGTTCGCTCGGGGTAATCAGGTTTTTTAATTCCTGGGCACCGCGCACATGGAAAATACGGTCCTTACTGCCCCACAGTATAAGTGTCGGCCTGTTAATATCGCCCATTGTGCCTGCTGCCTGCATTTCCAGCATGTTGATTGTGACCGTTGTAAAAACAGATTGGTACTCCCTGAATTTTTCTTTGTAACCGGCCACGATTGCATCAATTTTCTCAGTGGGAAGTACCGGCGGTTCAACAAATAGAAGGTCGAGCTCGTACAGAAATGATGCCCTGGTTTCCGGAATAAAGGGGTTGGTATCGGCAAAAACGGCGTTCCTCAGCTCATCCGTATAAGACGACACGCCGCCTGGGGCACCAACAAAGGTCAGGCTGATCACTTTATCAGGGTGAGCTATCGTGTACAGTGCCGCAATCGAGCCTCCCATGGAGTTGCCTGCAAAATGAAAGCGGCCCGTGGAAAGCGCATTTAAAAACTGATCGAGCAGTTTAACCTGCCGATTAAGCACATAGTCGTTTTTTTCCTTAATATCGCTCTTGCCGTATCCCGGAAGGTCGGGAATTATTACCCGGTGCTCGGTGCTGAGTTTCTTACCGACCGCGAGCCACTGGTTTTTGCCGGCAAAAAGGCCGTGCACAAGCACCACGGGAACGCCTTTCCCCTCGTCGAAAAAGGAAATTGACCGTCCGTCAATTGTAATTGTTTTCGCCTCGAAGGCCTGGGCGGAAATACTAATGAGCAGGGTGATAAATACCGAAAGTAGAACAGGCCTGTATTTCATTTTATCTCCTTGCCGAGGTTTCGCCATATGGTACCGAAGCGGAATGTCCTTTCTACTCGGTTGATTGTTGCCTCAACGGCTCCCTCTTCCGGAAACGACCATGGCAATGTTGTTTTCTTGATGAGGAAGGGCCCAACGTTCCGGCCTGCTCAAAAGATTAAAAAAACCGTACCAATATGAATTAAATTTGTAAAGCCTTAAAAATGTTGGGGTATATGATGCATGAGAAAACCAATTTAAGCTCTGAAGTCCGCGTTTAACCCAGTAGGCCGCTTGGTTACCGTGCATTTACGGGGGCATGTTTTTCTGTTCGGACATGTTCGGAAATTGATGAGTAATTTGATAGGGTACGGCACTCAATCGCTTTATCCGCCGGAATCTCCATTGATAGGTGGGGCGGAATGACTCCTCCCCATGTAAAATCGCCTTCTCCTTAGTTTTTGGATTATCCGTGTCCGGAGCTTGAGGCAGTCCCCCCTGATTTTACTTGCCGATATTGTGCGAATTCAATTCAGGAAACGAAGCTTTTCCAGCACGGCGTCCAAGGCGCAGGTTCGGTACAAATATCTTCCGCACGGGCTATGCCGGCGCAAACATCTTCTTATCCGCCCTGAAACTTCTTCCAAAAACGATGTCCATTTTTTTCATCCGGTTGCGAAGGGTGTTGGGGTGAATCCCGAGCAGTGCCGCGGCGCCACGGGGGCCGTTGACCCTTCCGTGAGTCACCGCAAGCACATCCTCGATATACCTTTTTGTCATATCGTCCAGGGTAAGCAGGGCGGCCCGGGGAGGAAGTGGAACGTTCATCTCCCTGTCTTCCGCCACGCGGCCCGGCCGGTTGAAGCGCAGAGGGCCGTGTCGGTGCTGGATCAATGCCCGCTCCACGGCATTTTCCAGTTCCCTGACATTGCCCGGCCAGTTGTGTTCGGACAGGTTTTTCATGGCCCCCGAGGCGATGCGGGGAACGGCCTGGATGCCAAGTTCCATGGATTTCTTCCGGATAAAGTGGTTTACCAACAGGGGAATATCCTCTTTCCGCTTCCTCAGTGGCGGGATCTTGATGGGGAAGGCGTTGATGCGGAACCACAGGTCCTCCCGGAACGCCCCGTCTTTTACCATCCGTGAAAGGTCCCGGTGGGTTGCCGCGATAACGCGGATGTCCAGTTGAATGGGTGACGCCGCTCCGCCCACCCGTTCGATCTCCCGCGTTTGGAGTACTCGCAGCAGACGAATCTGGGCCCACGGCGGCAGTTCGCCGATCTCGTCAAGGAAGATGGTCCCCCCGTGAGCCCGTTCGAAGCGCCCCCGTTTTCGTTTTACGGCACCGGTAAACGCCCCCTTTTCATGGCCGAAAAGCTCGCTGTCGATAAGGTTTTCAGGCATGGCCCCGCAGTTCACCTTGATAAAAGGACCGTTTCGCCGGGGCGAACCCCTGTGAACGGCATTGGCGATCACCTCCTTACCCACGCCGGTTTCCCCCTCGAGGAGCACCGTGTTCTTGAGGCCGGCCACCTGGTTTACCTTTTGAAGCACCCCCGAGAGTCCCTGTTCGGCGCCCACTACCTCGTCCCCGGAGCGGGAGATCAACTCGCCGTGAAGGTACCGGTTGTCCGAGATCAGCTGCTCCTTGAGCAGAACCAGTTCCTGGTGTTTGAGGGCGTTGGCCATGGCAATGCCAAAGGGTTCCCTAAGAAGGGAAAAGAGCCTTGCATGCCCCTCATTGTAACGGTCCCGGCCCTTTGCAAAGAGGTCGATCACCCCGAGCCTTTCTCCCTCGATAAGGAGCCTGAGGGCGATAAAGGAGTGGTCGGAAAGTCCCAGGGCGTTCCCGATGATCTCCCCCATGGGATCTTCCTCGGGGCGGTTGATGATCAGGTGGTCGGTGAGCCTTTTGCCGCTCTCGATATCACGGATCAGACTTGGCGGAAGCTTGATCCGCTTTTCCATTTTTTCGCAGAGGTCTGCATTTGCCCTTGCCACATAACGAAGTCCCCCCTGTTCAGGTTCATAGATATTCAGGTAGATTTCGTCGGCCGGCAGGAATTTCGCGATATACTCCCTGCATCGAAAGAGGGCCGTCTCGATGTCCAGGCTGCTGCATATGAGAAGGGTTGCCTTCCTGAAAAAAAGATCTTTTTCCAAATGCGCCTCCGGTACGCTCCGTTCTCTGGAAATGCCATTCGTTGTCGGGGTTCTCTGGATCGACATAATAACCATATGTGGTGAATAATGTCCATCTTAAAAAATGGAATTGCTTTAAATTTAAAAGTGATATAATAATTGCACACTATATGACATGTAATTGTGTTCGAGAAAAGGCTCCGGGTGCACGGCCCGGGGTCGATTCGAAGTGCCCGGGATCTTTTACCGTATGCATCCCGTTTGGACCGGGGGAAATCGGGGCGCCCGGGCTTGGTTTTAATGTTGGAATAGTGTACTACAAAAAATCAATATCCAAATATCTTACGGCCGACGTTTACCTGTCGGCGCCGGGATGCCCCCGGGCATCGAGGCAAGGGAAAACCATCAATTCGTGGAGATACGTCTATTATGAGCAAATGGGAAGACCTGAACCGGCAAGTTATCGATCTGATGCAGGAAGGAAAACTCCAGGAGGCGCTTGAACCGGCGCGGGCGGCCGTTGAAACGGCTCAAAAGGAGCACGGCGACACGCATATGAATGTCGCGGTTTCCCTGAACAACCTGGGGGAGCTCTGCCATACGCTGGGAGACTTCGCCCTTGCCGAAGGGGCCCTGAGCCAGGCCCTCTCCATCAACGAGAAGCTCCTGGGCGAGGAGACCATGGAAGTGGGGGATTCTCTTGCCAACCTCGGCGAGATGTATATGAGCCAGGGGCGTTACAAAGAGGCCGAGCCCCTGATGAAAAGAACCCTCTCCATCCGCGAAAAGGAGCTGGGAGAGGAGGACCCGGACTTCGGCCCCGTGCTCACCACCCTGGGGTTGATCAATCAGAGAGGCGGCAACCTTCCAGAGGCCGAGTCCCTGTTTCGGCGGGTGATCTCCATCTACGAGAAGAGCATCGGCCCCATGCACCCTGCCTTCGCCAAGACCCTCGGCCATTTGTCGGAGATCTATCTCATACAGGGGTTTTACCCGGCGGCCGAACCCATGCTGACCCAGGCCCTGGATATCCGAAGGAACACCCTGCCGGAAAACCATCCCGAGATCGCGGACTCCCTGGACAAGCTGGCCATGCTCCACCAGGCAAAGGGGGAGCACGACAAGGCCGAAACCATGATGAAGGAGGCCCTTTCCATCTATACCGAAACCTTTGGAGAGGAACATCCCGCCGTTGCCCAGGGCAAGAACAACCTTGGGGAGCATTTCCTGAACCAGGGACAGTTCGATAAGGCCGACCCCATGCTCAGGGAAGCCCTTGAAATCCGGGAAAAAACCCTCGGAAAGGAACACCCTGCCGTTGCCCAGTCCCTGAACAACCTCGCCGTTCTTTCCGGCAACAGGGGAAAACCATCGGACGCCGAACCCCTGCACAAGCGCGCCCTTGAAATAAGGAAAAAGGTGTTCGGAGAAAACCATCCCGCCGTGACCCAGTCCCTGGACAACCTCGCGGCGCTCTACCGTGCCCAGGACAGGCCGGACGAGGCCATCGAAATGCTCAGACAAACCGTATCCATTTGGGAAAAATCCGTTGGGCCGGACCACCCGGCCCTGGCCCAGTCACTCCACAACCTGGGCACCCTGTATGCCGGTACCGGCAGTTACGGCGAGGCAGAGGAGGTTCTGGTGAGGGCAAGGAAGATCCTGGAAAAGACCCTTGGTCCCCAAAACGAACATCTTGCAACGGTTTTCGAGACCCTCTCCACGGTATATGAGCAGACCGGCAGGACCATGGAGGCAAAGGAGTTTGCCGCCCGCGCCTACAAGATCCGAAAGCCCGAACATATGCAAAAACCGTCGGCCGGCGCGGCCACGGCTTAAGCGAGGGAGCCTGAAAACGGATCAGCGATAAAAAACTCCGGTCGGTCGCGGGCCGCTCCCCCGCACATGCCGGGCGGATACCTTTGTCCCGTCGTGCATGGGGGGCGTCCATTTGTCCGGAAAGTTGTCGATCTCGCCCATGGGGGAGGGGGTGAAATACCTGGTGGGGGGGCCTGGAAGCGGCGAAGAACCTGCAGAGCGGTTGTCGCCCGATGGAACGGCGCCGCCTGCCGGAACCAACCGGAGAACTAATCAAGAGGAGATACCGTGATGAAAATTGTCGGAATCAGCGGAAGTCTGCGTAAGGGGTCGTACAATACGGCATTGCTCATGGCCGCCATGGAAAACCTGCCGGGCAAGGCCCGGATGGAGATTTTTACATGCGAGGGGATACCTCTTTACAACCCCGACCTGGACGGCGAGGAAAAGCCGGCCCCCGTGTCGCGCCTGCGGGATGCCGTAACGGAAAGCGACGCGGTTCTCTTTGCCACCCCCGAATACAATCACAGCATCCCGGGGGTATTGAAAAACACCATCGACTGGCTCTCCAGGCCCGGTTTCAAATCCCCCATGGCGGGAAAACCCGCGGGCATGGTCAGCGCCTCCAAGAGTTTCCTGGGGGGCGCAAGGGCCCAGGAGCATTTGAAGCAGATTCTGGACAGTCTTCTGTCGCCGCTCTTTCCCTCAACGGAATGCCTTGTGGGGACCGCGCCTGAAAAGTTCGACGGGAACGGAACGCTGGTGGACAAGAACACCCTGATGTTTCTCCGAAAATACCTTGAAGGATTTGAAAACTGGGTGGACGGCCTGCCCCGCTGACGCGACAACTCCGGGGAGGAAAAGAAAGATTCCATTACCGCCCTGTATGCGCGCCTCTTCTTCCGTATGCGATCGCGGTAAGGCATTCGGGCGCCGGCGCGCCTTTGAGCGGAATCAATCCCATTCCCCTTGACGGCGTGGCGGATACCGGCTTGACAATCCGGCGGTTGTATGGGCAGTTGGTTAGGTTGATTGCCGGTTCGCCGGGGCGATGCGACGGGCATGGAAACGTTTTTAAGTGCCTGTTTCCTTCGTGATGTTCCCATGGCGACAGCTCGGCGACAGGACTGGGGGCGCCGTGCCGGTTGCGATGGTGAATCCTTTGATTCGCGGTTGTACCGGCCCGATGTGATGCAGGGTGTTGATGGGGGAGCTATCGAGGATGGGTGAAAAAAAGGATACTATTTTTGCTCCCGCCGAAAGGGCGGGCGCAAGGGAGCTTAAAGCGGAAATCGAAATTGTTCAGAACAACCCGGTCATGGACGGGTTGCTCCAGTCGGTGAGCGGGCTGCTGGCCATACTGGATGAACATCGGCAGGTGGTGGCCTTTAACGATTCCTTCCTGAAGATGCTGGGTATCGAAAACCCTTCCGAAGTCCTGGGGCTGAGGCTCGGGGAAACCCTCAAATGCATTCACGCGGAAGAGGGGCCCGGTGGATGCGGCACCTCCCGTTACTGCTCCACCTGCGGTGCCGCCCTGGCGATCGTTACCAGCCTCGGAACGGACAAGCCCGTTGAGAGAAACTGCGCCCTTACGTCGAACAGGGGCGGGCGGATCTCGGATATCGCCCTGCAGGTAAAATCCCACCCCATCAATGTGGACGGCAGGCGCTTTCTCCTGCTCTTTATCCAGGACATCACCCTGCAGGAGCAGCGGGCGGCCCTGGAGAGAACGTTTTTTCACGATATCAACAACATGCTGGGGGGCCTGCTGGGGGCCACCGAACTGCTCACAAGCGACATCAACACCGGGCTGGACCTCACGGGCATGATCCGTCAGTCCTCCCTCCGCCTGCAAAAGGAGGTGGAGATTCAAAGATGCCTGCTGGAGAGCGAGAGCTGCTCCTATCACAGAACCCAGCAGGAGATCACGGCCGGGCAGATAGAGAAGGAGCTGACCTCCTTTTTCGAAAACCACCCCATGAAGCGGAACAAGCATATGGAGATCGAAAATCCGGAACCGGGGGCTCGGGTGAAAACGGATTTCTCCCTGCTGCTGCGGGTGCTCTGCAATATGGTCACCAATGCCCTTGAAGCGGTGGACGAAGGGGAAACCGTGCATGTCCGGATGGTTCCCGAAGACGACAGCCTGGTGTTCTGCGTAAGGAATCCCCAGGTCATCCCCGAGGAGATCCGGCCCAGGATTTTCCAGCGAAACTTCAGCACCAAGGCGGAGTCCGGAAGGGGGATCGGCACCTTCTCCATGAAACTCTTCGGTGAAAAAGTCCTTGGGGGGCAGGTCGGTTTTACCTCCTCTTCCGAAGAGGGCACGGTCTTCAGATTTTCCCTGCCCCTGTAAAAATATCCCTTTATATAAGGAATTTCTCGGAGTACCCGTCGTTGTACGGCCGGGTTCCGAGTAAGCTGTTCTTAACGGGCCGTATTTAACAGGCGTCCTCGCATAGCCCTTCAAATGCCGCAAAAGGGGATTGTTTATCGCTGCTTGTCTCGCCTGTAATTGGGCTCGGCGTGTAATCATCGGCTGCGGCCTTTCTTCCTTGAAATTGGAGGCACGGGGTTCCGCAGTATCGGGCACGGCATCCAATGCCGACGGGATGATTTACTTTTTATTAATGTTTTGATATGATTCCGGCATGAACGGTTAAGCCTCGGCCAACCGATTTTCCAAGTCTCTTATTCCTGCTCCCCTCAGTCGGTTTTCTTTGATTATCGTAATATTGAGTTCGAACCAGGACTTTCAACCAGGGCGGCATTGTGCGAAAAGCCCCCGCTTTCAATCTCCGCGTTCAATTATTCGGTATGTGTTTTCGGTAGGAAACGGCATGTGCGAGATAAAATCCCCAACAATGAATGGAGGGAAGCCATGTTCAGGGAACTGGAAAATCTCAGCAATACCTTTTCAACAATAACCAAGGGGCAGGCCCAAACAATCATCGGCACCATAAACGATAATCTAAGGAACGTGCTAACCGCCCAGATCATAGATGTTGCATTCAGAGAGGAAGGCAGGGATATGGTGCTTCTACGCCATCTGGCCTCGGCACAGTCCTCCAATATCATCAGAGAAGCAAATCCATGGGCGGTAAGAAAAAACTCAAAAGGTATTTGGCCGTTGGTTTACTATGGCCAGCAACCGGTTTGGGTCGAAAATATCGGCACTTCGAAAAAAAAAGGGATTGGGACTCGAAACAGGTGCAACGACGATAATACGTCTGTAAACCACGAAGTATCACTTGAAGACCTGAATGAAATCTACCCGGGAACGGATTCAATCATGGCGGTACCGCTCATCTTTAACCGAAACGTGGAAGGAATATATTGCATAGAGTTCTCAAGATCGGAAATTCTGAATAAACGCATCCTTGAGCTGATGGAAAGACTGGCGGGGCCTTTTGCTTCAATTATCTGGAAGATGAAGGTGAACGAGTTGAATAAAAGTCAATCGAATACCGCGATCAACAGATTCAAGGGCAGCATTTCCGAAACGCTTTTTCGCGAGTATTTGAGCCACACACAAAATGGACTTTTTATTAGACCTTTTGGAAACGAATACAGCAAAATTGAAGAATGTGTCCAAAAAACCCTGGACAAGCAACATATAAAAGTAGAGCATTATATCGGTAACAACAAAGGTAATATTTCTCATGAGATCGCCACTAAAATCAAACTGACCCCTTTCGGAATAGCCGATATATCCGACTTCAATCCCAATGTGATGATAGAGCTCGGCATGTTTCAGGCTTTATCGAAAGACATTTTACTGTTAATCAATAAAGACAAAGCTCAGGAGTTGCCTTTTCATATTCGAAATGAAACCGTTCACCATTATCAAATAAGCGGTAACGAAATCCTGATATCCGATCCGGCCAACGGAAACCTTATAAAACTGGAGGAAAAGCTAAGCAATTTTGCTTCTGAACTGATCGCAAGCGGTGTCGTGCACCCGCAAATAAACGATTTAGAGGAAACGCTGAAAAACTGAACGGATGCAACTCCGACAGCCATGGAACAAGCACGGGTTATAATTTGGTTGCAGCCAATAAACGGCTCAAACCCCATGTCAAGTGATGCCCGCCGATAGAAGCCCGGTTTTTATTCGGGTTGCCGTTATCGTTGAAGCGGCATGGGCGATCAACGGGGCGGAACGATCAGGCACGTGCCTTTCGAACGGCCAGGTATACTTCGGCGCCGAAGATCAGGAGGGCGCCCAACCAGCCCGCAGCGGCAAGGGGAGGGTCGGCGGCAAGGAAGGGACCGAGCAATGCGGCCAGGAGTATGCGCGACGAGGAGATGATGCTTCCCTCAACGGCGGTGACGTACCTGAAGCCGAGTGTCAGGAAGTACTGGCCGATCACCCCCGAGCCCCCGCAGAGAAGCAGGTAATAGAGCTCCCTTGGGCCGGGAACGAACATGCGCTCGTGAAACAGGGCAAAGATCCCCAGGGATCCCAGCCCGAACAGGAAAAAGAGGATCGTGCCGGTGTCGTGATATTTCCGGCTCACGTTCAGGTAGATAATGGCGGCGGCCCCGCTCATTCCGGATACCAGGCCCCAGATGTTGTTCACGTTAAAGCCGAGGGGCCCCGGGTCCAGCACGAGGAAGATCCCCAGAAAGGCAACCAGCAGGGTGACGGCGGAGGGAAGGTCCCGCTGCTCCTTGAGAAACGCCCATGCAAAGACCGTCACGAACAGGGGAAAGGTCATGTTCAGGATATTGGCCTCGGCAACGGTGGTGACGGTGACCGCCTTGTAAAAGCAGAAAACGGATATGCAGTTGGTAAAGGCCCTGGCCGTCAGAAGGTGTAATTTTTTAATCCGGGGCCGGTTTCCGTTGAACCCCATGGCAACGCACACCACCGCGAACCCCAGAATAAAACGGGCAAACACGAAGAACGCCGGATCGATCTCCACCGTCTCCCCGGACCACCTGATGATCAGGGTGGAGAGATAGAGAAAGAACGTGGAGCCGAAAACCGAAAGGCAGCCCAGCATCTGGGTTTTTTTTGTCTGAGTAGATTCCAAGGAGGATCGATCCTTTTTTTTGCCGGGGTGGAAATAATAATCGAAAAGAAAGTGTGGGATATAGCACTTGCGGGGAGCCGGGTCAAATCATGCCGGGGCGGAGTGGGGAATCGAGGATGGCGGCAAGCCCCTTTGGATGAAAAGGGCTTTTTTCGGTTCGGGCTTGGGGATGTGAGTGGCGGGGAAGTCGAGGTAACGTCTGTGAACGGTACTTTGGAACCGGTGCATGGTGACGGCACGGTAATCCCGGTGTTTGATCATGGCGATAAGAAATTGGAGCTGTTAACCCCGTGAAACCGCCTGTCTCATCGGCCCGGCTCACGACATCCGTTATCTCGGCCGGGGTAAGACGTCATGGGCGGCGAAACAACCCGCGTTTCAGGATGAAGGACGAAAAACCCCGAGGGAACCGGACCGACTCCCTCGGGGTGTTCGGTTTACGGCAGGATTTCGAAATGCACGATCTCAAAGATGACCCTGTCTCCCACTGGGGCCAGGAGCAGGTCGGCCGAAAGCGGCGTGGGGCCGTCCGGCCCGTCGTAGACCATGCGGGGGATACGGATAAACCCGTCGGGTGTAAGCCTGAGGGGATCGCATATCCCTGAATCGTCACTTTCCATGTTGGGAGCGTAATTCTCGAGTTCGAACGCAAAGGCGCCCTGGAAGGGCACGAGGTTCATGTTCACCCACAGGGAGATATCTCCCACGAGGGTTTCCACCAACAGTTCCGGAAGGTGAAGCGCAAGGTCCGAGGTCAGCTCCGGCGCGCGGCAGAGGAGAACCCATGCCGAGTTGTTGTCCTCGTCGCATTCGTTCACCGCCTCCTGATCATCCACCCAAATCCCCACATCGTATCTGTCACGCGGCAGGGAAAAACCCAGGGGGGCGTCGAAGGAGCTGGAGAGGGATAGAGGGAGGGTCGCACCCCCGGCAAGCCCCGCCAACGACTGCCCGCTGCCGGGAAAGAGAATCGGCGCCGATCCTGGAATCGTTTTGTCCAGAAGATAGATCCCCGCAGAAAAGTCGCCCGCGTCGCCCATGCCCCTGTTCAGGACCGTTCCGTTCACGGAGAGGGTGACCGTCACCCCGCTTCGGGTAAGGGAAAAATCCGTCACCTCGGGGGTAAGGTCGGCTTCAATGCACTCCGTTTCCCCGATGCGGATGGGCAGGGCGTGGGTGTTGTTCGTTTCGGAACACTCCTCCACCGCGTTCGATTCATCCACGATCACGCCGATAAAGTACTCACCGTCCTCGATGGTGTTCGGAATCGTCATGGTTCCGTTCAGGGTGAGGGGGCTTGTGGATTCCCCGGAGATAAACGGCATGAACTCCCGTCCGCCGATGAGCAGGGTGTCGTCGGTGGTGATCTCGTCGTCCCCTGAAAGATAGATTCCCACCGAGAACTCCCCCGTGGTGAGGGAGCCGATGTTTTCCACGGTCACGGACAGAAGGTCCTTCAGGGCATCACCCGCCTCGGCCGAGGAGGGAGCGGCCAGCTGCACGGTAAGGTCCGGGCAATCGCCGCCGATGGTAATGGGAATCACGTGGGTGTTGTTGGTCTCGTCGCACTCTTCGAGGGCTGCGAGCTCATCCACGATCACCCCGAGGAAATAGCTGCCCGGAGCGATACCCGAGGGAATCTGCATGGAAGAGGCGATGCCTGCGGAAAGGGAGCCGCCAGCGGAAAGGCCCTCCTCGAACTCGCGACCGCCCACCAGGAGCATGTCGTCCGTTGTAACGGTATCATCCTCGGAAAGATAGAATCCAAGGGCGAACTGTCCGGCATCGCTGCTTCCCGTGTTCTTCACCTCGGCGGAAAGAAGGGTGCCGATCTCCTGCTCGGGCTCCGCCGAGGCGGGTCCGGTTAGAAGGACGGAAAGATCGGGGCAGGCATCGCCGATGGTGATGGGAACGGCATGGGCATTGTTGGTCTCGTCGCATTCATCGATTGCGGATGTTTCGTCCACGATCACCCCGAGAAAGTAACTGCCCGGCGTGATGCCCGAGGGGATCTGCATTCCTGAAAAGATATCCACGGAGAGCTCGGCGCCCGCGTCAAGGGCGTCCTCGAACTCCCTGCCGCCCACAAGGAGTATATCGTCGGTGGTGATGATATCGTCGGTGGAGAGGTAGAAGCCCACGGCAAACTGCCCCACCGCCATTCCCCCGGTGTTTTCCACCCGGGCCGAAACAAGGCTTCCGATCTCCTGCTCCGGGGCCGCCGCCGAGGGTCCCGTAAGGGAGACGACAAGATCCGGGCACTCCCCGTTGATGGTGATGGGAACGGCATGGGTGTTGTTGGTTTCGTCACACTCGTCAAGGGCGGAAAGCTCGTCCACGATCACCCCCAGAAAGTAATCGCCGGGAACGGTGCCTTCGGGGATCTCCATGGAGGAGGCGATCTCCACCGTGAGGCTTTGACCCATGTCGAGCCCGTCCTCGAATTCCCGTCCGCCGAGGAGCAGGCGATCGTCGGTGGTGATGGTCTCGTCGGTGGAAAGGTAGAATCCCAGCGCGAACTGCCCGGCATCCCCGTTTCCGGTGTTCTTTGCAACGGCGGTGACGAGGTCTCCGATGGTCGCCCCCGGGACGGCGGCCCCGGGACCGGTAATGGCGACGGAAAGGTCGGGGCACTCACCCGTGATGATGATGGGAACGGCGTGGGTGTTGTTGGCCTCGTCGCATTCATCCAAGGCGTCCTGCTCGTCCACGATCACCCCGATAAAATAATCTCCGGGGATGGTGCCTTCGGGAATCTGCATTCCGGAGAAGATCCCGATGGACAGGCTTCCCCCCGCCGCCAGGCCGTCCTCGTGCTCCCTTCCCCCCACAAGAAGCACATCGTCCGTGGTGATCAGGTCGTCCGTCGAGAGGTAGAAGCCCACGGCGAACTGCCCGGCTTCCTTGCTGCCCTTGTTTTCGGCGGTCGCGGTCAGGGCCGTGCCCACCGCCTCTCCCACCGCCGCGTGAACCGGCGCGGTGAGGGTGACGGTAAGATCGGGACAGTTTTCGACGATGGTGATGGGGATTGCGTGGGTATTGTTGGATTCGTCGCACTCATCCGTCACTGCGTTCTGCTCATCCACGATGACCCCGAGATAATAATCCCCGGGTGCGACACCCGAGGGGATCTGCATTCCCGTGAAGATCGTGACGGAGAGGTCGGAGTCCGCGCCGAGTCCGTCCTCGTGCTCCCTTCCCCCCACAAGCAGCATATCGTCCGTGGTGATGGTGTCGTCGGTGGATAGGTAGAAACCCAGGGCAAAGGGGCCTGCCGCAAGGTGGCCGATGTTTTTGGCTGTTGCCGCCATGAGGTTGCCGATCTCCGCCTCAGGCGCCGCCGATGCGGGACCCGTGAGGGTGACGGTAAGATCGGGGCAGAGGGCGGCGATGGTGATGGGAATCGCATGGGTGTTGTTGGTTTCGTCGCATTCATCGGTCACGGCGTTCTGCTCGTCCACGATCACCCCGAGGTAATAATCCCCGGGGGGGATGCCCGAGGGGATCTGCATTCCCGTGAAGATCGTAACGGAGAGGCTTCCGCCCGCAGCAAGTCCGTCCTCGTGCTCCCTTCCCCCCACAAGGAGTATATCGTCCGTGGTGATCTCGCTGTCGGTGGAGAGGTAGAAACCCAATGCGAACTGCCCCACGTCCGCGGCCCCGATGTTTTTGGCCGCGGCGCTCATAAGGCTGCCGATCTCCTGCTCGGGAGCCGCCGAGGAGGGCCCCTCGAGGGAAATGGTCAGGTCCGGGCAGTCTCCGGTGATGGTGATGGGGACGGCATGGGTGTTGTTGGTTTCGTTGCACTCGGAGACGCCGGACTGCTCATCGACAATTGCCCCGAGAAACCAGTTGCCCGCCGGAACGCCCGAGGGGATCTCCATTCCCGAGAAGATTCCCACCGAAAGGCTCGCGTTTGCCGCAAGTCCGTCCTCGTGCTCCCTGCCGCCGATCAGTAGGATGTCGTCCGTGGTGATCTCTTCATCCGTCGAGAGGTAGAACCCAACGAAAAAATCACCGGCGGCGGTATCGCCGCCGTTCCGAACCATGGCGGTGAGGCTGCCGCCGATCGCCTCCTCGGGTGCCGCCGAGGCGGTGCCGGAAAGTTCGATGGTAAGGTCGGGGCAGTCGTCCACGATGGTGATGGGAACGGCCGCCGTGTTGTTGGTCTCGTCGCACTCATCGGTGATAGCGTCCAGTTCATCCACGATGGCCCCGAGATAATAACCGCCCGGCGTGATGCCCGAGGGGATCTGCATTCCCGAGAAGATCGTAACGGAAAGGTTCGCGCCCGCTCCGACCCCGTCCTCGAACTCACGCCCTCCAACCAGAAGAATGTCGTCCGTGGTGATGATGTCGTCCGTGGAGAGATAGAACCCCACGGCGAACTGGCCGGCGGCGGTGTCGCCGCCGTTCTGCGCGGTCGCGCTCACATCGGCGCCGATCGCCTCCTCGGGAGCGGCCGTTTCGGGACCCGAAAGCAGGATGCTCAGGTCCGCGCAGTCCTCGGCATGGGCCGAAGGCGGCGGGCATGCGATAAAAAGGGCAAGAAGTGAAAAAAACAATAACCTTTTAATTTTCATCCGTAAATCCTCCTAAATAGTGTTGTTGCCGTGGGATGCGGACCGCAGACGTTCCACGGGAAAGGGACCCCGCCCGGAGCGGGTCGGGACCGGTCCGGGTGAGGCCCGCACCCCGGTTTCAACGGGAGACGGCATTTCTCGGTTAAGTGAATGGGAAGGAATCCCATAATACCGAACGGAAAATCGATTCCGCTTATTATATCATTGTTTTTCTGAAAAACGAGTGTTTTGCCGCGGACGGTCCGGTGAATAAACGGGAAATCGATAAGGAACACAACATCATGTGGTCGGTGTCGGCGTTGTCGGCATTATAGGGTGCTCAAGAATATGGCGCGGGACTTATTTCATGGGCACTGCCGGCGGCGGGTAAAAAACCGCCCGGGGGAGGCTTCGGGATAGACGGCGGTGTGCCGTGTGCGGCCTATGCCGTTTTCGATTTTTACTCAATGGTAGAGCTCAGAGGGTTCTGCGGAAACGTTCGGCAAAATGATCGCGGCCGTTTCAAGCCGGCCGGATACGAAACGTCAAATGGGGTGACGTTGCCGTGAAGCGGCCCCTTTGTTTTAATTTCATCATTGCTTGACGGAGATCTCCGCGGGATGTGGTCGGGTGAAAACAGATATCAATCAAGGGGGGGGAAGCGGCACGCTTCCCCCCGAAGCGTTGTTTACGGTAGATGTTGAACGGCGATGATCTCAAAGATCTTGTTTTCCGTTCCCTCCACCAACTGGAGATCAACGGAAAGGTTTTTCCAGCCTTCGGGATCCTCCCGGTAGGTCAGGCGGGGGATTCGGAGCGCCCCCCCGAGGGTGAGGGTGATCGGAGGGCAGAGCGTCGCATCGTGGATGTCCGCCCTTCCGTCGGATTTCACCAGTTCAAAGGCGGAGCCCCCCTCGAAGGGAACCAGTTGCAGCTCGGCCCAGATGGAACGGTTGCCCTCGGCGGTTTCCACCAGAATCCCCGGAATAACAAGCTTCATACTCGAAAAGAGTGTTGGTGGGTCACACAGGGGATTAACCGCCCTGTTGTTTGTCTCGTCGCATTCCACGACCGAATCAAGGTCGTCCACCTGAACACCGAGGTCGTACCTTCCCCTCGGAAGGGTAAAATGGGGGGGCGCCTCGAAGCCGCTGTCGATGGAGAGGGAAACCGAGGCGCCCGGGTTCAGGCCCTCCACTACCCGGCGGCCGCCGGGAAACAGAATTGGAGATGCGTCGGGTATCTCCCTGTCAAAAAGATACATCCCCACCGAGAATTCGCCGATTTCCCCGGAACCCCTGTTCGTTATTTCGACATGGTTGGAGACGGTGAGGTCCAGGCCCTGCCTCTCGAAGCCGAAACCCGGGATCGAAACGACAAGATCGCCGGTAAAACAATCCGGAATCCCTATGTGGATGGGTAGGGCATGGGTGTTGTTGAACTCGGAGCACTCTTCCACCATGGCCTGTTCATCCACGATCACGCCGAGATAATAGTCGCCCGGCGCGACATCCGCCGGGATCCGCATCCCGGGGGCGATTTCAACGGAAAGTGAGCCGGCGGCACCGAGCCCGTCCTCCGACGCGCGCCCCTCCACGAGCAGCAGATCGTCCGTGGTGATCATGTCGTCCTCGGAAAGGTAGAATCCAACGATAAACAGTTCCGCCGCCGAGCGCCCGGTGTTTTCCACCCGGGCAGAAACAAGGCTCCCGATCTCCTGGTCGGGGGCAGCTCCCGGGGGGGCCGTAAGGGAGACGGCAAGATCGGGGCAGTCGTCCGGGATGGTGATGGGAGTCGCGTGGATGTTGCCGGTTTCGTTGCAGTCGGTCGAACCGGGTTGTTCATTCACCACGGCCATGAGAAACCAGTTCCCGGTGGAAATATCCGAAGGGATCCGCATCTCCTCGGAGACAGTAACGGAAAGGCTGCTCCCGGCGTCAAGCCCGCCCTCGTGTTCCGTTCCGGCGGCAAGGAGAATGTCGTCTTCGTCGGCCTCCCTGTCCCCCGACAGGTAAAACTCCACCGAAAATTCATCGGCGGGGGTGTTTCCGGTGTTCCGGACCAGGGCGGTTACGAGGGTGCCGATCTCCTCTCCGGGAAGGGTTGTTTTCGGGCCCAACAGAAGAACTTCGAGGTCCGTGCAATCTTCGGCGTGGGCCGAAGGATTGCCGGTAATGGAACATACGATGAGAACGGCAAAAAATGGTAGAAGCAACAACCTTGGAATTTTCATTCTTCAATACTCCCTGGAAATGGTGAACCGATGTGCCGATGACAACGCGTTGCTTCGGATTCCTCCCATGCGCGCTTCATCCGCTCCCCTGGTAATAAAACAAATTCAACAACTTCGGTACGAGTTTCATGAAAGAGGTGCCGGCAACCATCGCGTTCCCTTGTCCGGGAGGAATTCATGACTCTCCATGCCCAGTTGTCCCGAATTCCCGTAACCGCGTTTGCGGCGCTTGGGCGAACCGGCCCGCTGCTCGGCTTGGGCCCGGGTATCCGGATAAAAGGCGGATGGAGATGAAAAGGATCGAAGATGAATCCGACGTGTCCCCGTATAGCATTTCCGTCGGCAAAGTACGAGGATTTTTACCGATTCGACAGGTCCTCGCCTATAAATAATGCACGGGGTCGGTGGCGGCGGTAAGGTTGGGGAGCAAAAGGAGGAAGCCTGGGGGGTTGTCATCAGCGGCAGGGATCACAAAACACGGCCCAAGGGATTTAATAATTCAATTCATGCGGTTGTGGGAGCCCGAACCGCCGCCGCGTGTTGGACCGCCGTTCCGAAGCATTGCGGTCCCTTACTCATCCGGTCAATGGACCCTCGGCAAATCGAAAGTTCTTTCAGGACGATTTACTCTTTGTTTTCGCGAAAGAGGGGACAGGTTTTATTATGCCTATAAATACTATCTCCCAAGGTTCGGGATCCAAATTGTTTTTTTCTCGATCCTTAACTTCATGGCTCCCGAAATCCAAAAGCTATAACTTGCAACTCATTTAAATTAAAGCATAACTACCGCTAACCGAAGTTGCGAATTTGAATGTCGGATTAAATTATATCTGTATTATCGGCTTTTGCATATTTCCGATGTCGGGAGTTCTGAACTTTCGTATCCATTGGAAAGGCTATTCTTGTTGATACAGTGACTCCGCGAACTGTTTCCCGCCGGTTTTACGTCCAAAACGGCGGGCCGCTCCGGCGGTAAGTTCCACCAGGGCGGCATTGTCCGGTGCCGGGTTGCCGGAAGGCAGCAGGAGGTTGTTCTCGAACCCCACGCGCGCATGCCCCCCCTTTTCGGCGGCCGGCAGCATTACCGAATGCTCCTCTTTTCCAAAGGCGCAAACCATCCAGTTGCTCTTCCGCTTCAAGGCGCCAAGATAATCCGGAAGATGGTCGGGGTCCGCGTTTTCCCCTCCGGGGCGACCCAGTACAAAGAGCAGGAGATGGCCTGTCCCGGGAATGACGCCCCGGTTGCACAGGGTCTCGTACCACCTCACATCCTCGGGACTGTATAGAATATACTGAACAAGGGTGCCGGCCCCGCGCAGTTCGGAAAAAAAGGCCGCCCCCCGCTCGAACCAGGATCGATCCCGGACAAACTCCCGCAACCCGCAGGAGATGCAGTGGGGGGCAAGGCGCTTCACCAGATCCATCTGGCGGGGGGCGTCGTAAACGCCCGCCGCCTCGGAGGTCAGCTGAATCAGCATCCTGTCTCCCACCGCGGCCGAAACCTCCCTTACGACGGGCCGGTAATACTCGGGCTCGAGGGTGTGCCGGCCCTTTTCATCCCGCGCATGAAGGTGGATCATTCCCGCCCCGGCCTCCGCGCAGCGGGCGGCGGCCCGGGCGAGCTCCATGGGAGTAAGGGGCAGTGCCGGATGGTCGGCCTTTGTTTTCCGGGCGCCGTTGGGGGCAACGGCAATCAGCATGGGATCGGGATTCATGGGGTTCCCTGTTCAGGTGTCCGCTCCTCTTCAGGGGCATCGTCATACCATTTAAGCTCCAGTTCCAGCTTGTGCCGGGTACCCTTTTTCTTCTCCTTATCCTCAACTTCCACTTCAAATTTCAGGCTCTCCGGAAGCTGCAGGAGCAGCCCGCTCTCCCCCTCGCCCAGGTCAACCCGGCCTTCGGTTATCTTGTCGGCCAGCCGATGCAGAAACTCGCCTATCTCCGAACGCTTCATCTTTTCCTTGGTTTTGTATATGGTTTTTTCCTTTCCCATCTTTTTTCTCCTTTTCGTTGAATCTCCAACCAGTAAAGTGAAAATCAGGTATGCGGAATTAAATAAATCCACACCCCCGGGGCTCTCATGCATGCACAATGCCCGCCGCGATTCCGATTTCCGGCGCCACGGTGTAAAAACTCACCTCGGGTGCGTTGCCCCCGGCGGCCTTGTGGGCGGCTACTCCCGCAAGCCAGTTTTGAAGCTCCATGGAGCCGATGCCTCCCTCCTCCACGAGTTTGTGGGGATTCCAGTCGTCGCAGGCCGCAAGATCGTTCGTGGTGAGCACGTCAAGAAAACGCCGGTCCGACTCCGCATTGAGATGCATCTGGGCGGCCGTGCGTTCTCCCCGGGCGATCATCTCGGCGCCCTCGTGGTGCATCACCTCCAGGCGATGGAGCCACTCCTCCCGTGTAAAGGATTCCGGGTCGTCTCCCCCCGAGATCTGCCATGCGGTCACCCGTTCGTCCCCATCGCCAAGGGCGGGATAGTACCGGGTGGGGTGGTGGGACATGCCGCCGGAGGCCAGGAAGAGCACGCGCTTGCCCAGGGATTTTGCATAGCGGCCAACAGCCTCGCCCAGCATGCGGGTGCGCCTGAAGGGCACGAAGGGGGTGGTGATGCAGTTGATGAAAACGGGGATCACGGGCCTTTCGGAAAGGCCCCCCAGCATCAGGTGGAGGGTCTGTGAAAAGGCGTGGTCCACGGTCATTCGCCGGGATACGGCCGGGTCGAAATCGTTGTCCCTGAGGTATTCCACCATTTTAACGGCGGTGTCCGAAGGAACGTCCAGGGGGCCGGGAAAACCGCCGATATCCCCCACCGCCTCGGCCGCGAAACCCACGCAGAACGCGGGCATGGTCTTCATGAAGAAGCCGTTGAAGTGGTCCGATCCAAAGGCGATCACCAGCTCGGGATCGAATTCCCGGATCGCTTCGGCCCTTTCCCGGAAGCAGCGCTGCAAACCTTCCCACTCTTCCGGTTCCTTTTTAAAGCAGTACAAAAGCGGGCTGTGCGAGGCGCAGATCAACGAGGTGCTCATCTTGTCTCCTCCTTTTGGGGGGTGACCGGGGCAAGGCCCACGGGGTTCCTGTTGTCCGGGTCCGTGAAGATGCGGTCGATACGGCGTTCCTCGATGCGCCACCTTCCGTCCGGACAAAGAAGATAGGCGTCCGTGAAATCGGCCACCAGAAATGGAATCGCCGGGGTGACGGGGGCAGGGGCGTCCTTTGCAAAGGTCATGCAGACACTCCTGCCTTCGGCCCGGTTTTCACTCTTTATATCGATGGAAAGACCGGTCTGCATATGCCTTGAGGTGCGCAAGGCCCCGGCCGACCTCTGTTCGAAGAGCCGCCGGATCTCCGGGGTGCCCCTTGTGACCCTTTTTCCGTGGGTGTACAGGGCATCCCCGGTAAAGAGATCCACCAGTGCGTCGATATTGCCGTGGTCCAGGTGGCGGCAGAAATCCCCGTTGAGGTCCTCCAGGGCAAGGCGGATTTCGATCCGGGTAATCCGGTCTATGTCAGTCGCCATTGTCCGATCTCCCTCTCCTCCACAACCACCGGGTTCACCTGGGTGCCCAGGAGGTCGATGGTGATCTCGACGGGGCCGCCCACCTTCAGGAAGTTCGCGTGGTGGATGGATTTGCGATTTTTCGAAGGCTTGAAGGCTGTTCCGCAGGAGATCACATCCCCCGGGTGAAGGGTGTGAAACTGGCTGATAAAGCTTACGATCTCCGCGACCTTGAAATTATAGAACCGGGTGCTGTCCTCGGCAACGACCTCCCCGCTGACCCTGCACGAGACCCCGAGGTTGTCTGGATCGGGCACATCGTCCTTTGTTACCAGGAAGGGGCCCAGCACGCCGAAGGTGTCGGTGCCCTTGTATCTTCCCGCATAGGAGAGATGCTGTTCCCGTTGAATCAGCTCGTCCGGGGCGCTTTCAGAAGCATAGATCGCCTTATAATGAAAGAGGTCCTCTGCCCGCATGCCGTTTCCGGTGATATCGTTGAAAATGGAGTAGCCGTAAATATGATCCGCGGCATCGGCGGCATCCACGTCCCGGGTGGTTTTTCCGATGATCAGGGCCAGTTCGGGCTCGGGATGGACACTGCCGTAATAGGGCCTGACAACGATGGGCGCCCCGTGTCCGATTAGGCAGGAGGCGGGTTTCAGGAAGAACGCGGGGTGATCCGGCGCGCTGATCTTTCGCGCATTGGACGCCGCGTTGTTGAGGGCGATGCCGCAGATCTTGCCCGGCCTCGGCACCGGGGGAAGCCAGATGACTTCCTCCATGGGGATGACCTCGGCGCTTTCTCCGCTTTTATCGGCAAGGGCGGCCAGTTCCAGCCCCGCTTCCCCCATTGCGATAAGGTCGATCATGTTGCCTGGAATCCGGGAATCCCCGCCAAGGGCGGCGGCAAGATCCACAAGTCCGTCGTCGCCCCTGGGCACTCCGATGCGATCGATCCCCCGGTAGTTGAAAGCGGCAAGCCTCATAAGCACCCACTCCTTTGTCGGTTGTCATTGTTTCCGTTCTGTATTGCCGCTTTTAACAGCTTTAAGTTATCGATTGCCTGAAAAGGCGCTTTGGGGCGGCATATAGTAATCAGGAGCTAAAGAATAAAGAATCTTTGAGCAATTGTAAAGCGGGTAAGGGAGTGGGAAAGAATTATTCCACAATTATTTTATTTTCTATCCCTGATTCGTTGGGTCGGGAAAAAACTTCCTCGGGCAGCGGTAAGGCCGGGGGGCTTGCGGCGGCAAAAGCTGATTCAGGACAATACATGGTGTGGACAACGTGCGCATCCGTTGAAAACCTGGAGAAAGGCATGATACAGCGGCCGGAATTCCCACTGGCCGACTTTTAAAGAACCGCTGTGACTGCTTCAGCGGAGCCGGGACGCAGCTTGCAGGGGAAATGACCATATCCGGTGGCGATGATGCCGGAAACAACCGTATATGGTGAACTCGGACAACCATATATGGTGATTGCCTTTGGCGGGGCGTTTAACGGCTTGATAATACGGCGTTTGCAAGGGTGGTATAATGCTTGCTTTGTAGTAATTCCGTTAACCCCGTGAGCCTGAATGTCGTTTACCCGACAGCAAATGTCCAGGGAGGATTCGTGATGCGTATTCCAGAGAGAACCACACAGATCGTGCTGAATGTTCTGGCCGAGCCGGTATTGAAAATACTTCTGTTCGGCCTGAGATATGTACTGCTTGTTCGAAGCCTTACGGACAGGACGTTCAGGGAAAGACTGAAGGAGAAAAACCTCGTTGCCCAGATCAAGACACAGGACAATCGTATCGGGCGTGCCTACCGGATCAATGCCGGCAAGGTCAGCAATAGAAAGGGTATCGTCAAGGACGCCCAGCTTTCCATCGTGTTCAGGGATGCGGGGTCGGCCGTCCGGCTGATGCTGGCCCGAAACGATTTTCTCCTCCAGATCCACGCCATGAAAAACTTCCATGTGGATGTGAGGGGCGAGGATGAATCGGTGATCTGGTTCATGCAGACACTCCAGATGCTCCCCCAGCTTAAATCCAGGCCCGACTGCGGTGTTCCCCTTGAAAACGGGGTGACAAGGTATACCAGCAATACCAACGGCGGCCCCGTATTTGTCCATGTAAAGGAGGGCAGGATCATTCGCATTACCCCCATCGAGTTCGACGAGGAGGACGCCGCTTCCTGGACCATCCGTGCCCGGGGAAAGAAGTTCACGCCTCCGAGGCGTGGAACGGTCAACCCCTACGTGCTGGGCTTGAAATCCCTGATCTACTCGCCCGATCGCCTGCTTTACCCCATGAAACGTGTGGACTTCGATCCCCGGGGGGAACGGAACTGCCGAAACAGGGGAATTTCCGGGTACGAGCGGATCAGCTGGGACGAGGCCCTGGATATGGTTGCGGGGGAGATCAGGCGGGTGAAAAGGGAGCACGGACCCGGATCGATCATGAACGGCAGCGGTTCCCACCACACCTGGGGGAATATCGGATACTGGCTCAGCGCAAGGACAAGGTTCATGAACTCCATCGGCTCCAGCCAGGTGGTGCACAACCCGGACTCCTGGGAGGGCTGGTACTGGGGCGCCATGCACCACTGGGGCAACAGCATGCGCAACGGGGCCTCGGACACCTACGGGACCGTTGAGGATTGTCTCAAGGAGTGCGAGATGATCGTGTTCTGGTCCAGCGATCCGGAAACCACCAGCGGCGTGTATGGGGCCTTCGAGGGCACCGTGCGAAGGCAGTGGGCAAAGGATCTGGGGATAAGGATGGTGCATATCGACCCCTACTACAACCACACGGCGGCCCTCCTGGGGGGCAAATGGATCGCTCCCCGGCCGGACACGGGAAATGCCTTGGCCCTCGGCATCGCATACGTGTGGATCACCGAGGAGCTGTACGACAAGGCCTATGTGAAGGATCGCACCACCGGGTTTGAAAAATGGCGGGATTACATCCTCGGAAAGGATGACGGCATCCCCAAGACCCCCGAATGGCAGGAGAAGGAGACCCTTGTACCGGCAAAGGACGTGAGGGCACTTGCCCGCCTCTGGGGAAAAAAGAAGACCTACCTTTCCCCGGGAGGCCTCGTGGGCTTCGGCGGCGCCTGCAGGAGCGCAACGGGGATCGAGTGGGCAAGGTCCATGGTCTGCCTCATGGCCATGCAGGGGCTCGGCAAGCCGGGAGTCAACATGGGTTGCCTCCAGCAGGGCGCGCCCCTCGACACGAGCTTCTTCTTTCCGGGATACGCGGAAGGGGGATTTTCGGGAGACCTGGACACCACCAGCCTCAGGGTCAATATGTACCAGCGGATGCCCCAGCTCCCCACCATGAACACGGTGAGCCAGCTGATTCCGAGGCTCAGGATACCCGAGGCGATCCTCGACCAGGCCTGCGAGGGCTACCCAACGGATCCCAAGTCCATCGAAGGGCAGTTCAAGAAGTTCAAGTACCCCGCGCCGGGCCACTCACCGGCGAAAATGTACTATAAGTACGGCGGCTCCCATTTCGGTACCATGCCCGATTCCAACCGCTATGTGAAGGCTTACCGGAGCGACAACCTGGAGTTCGTGGTAAACCAGTCCATCTGGTTCGAGGGGGAGGCCAAGTTCGCGGATATCATCCTGCCGGCCTGCACCAACTTCGAGCGCTGGGATATCGGCGAGACCGCCAACTCCGGCGGGTACAGCCACCACCAGTTTATCCAGTGGAACCACCGGGTCATCACCTGTCAGCACAAATGCATCGAACCCCTGGGGGAATCCAAGTCCGATTTCCAGATCTTCCTGGAGCTGTCACAGCGCCTTGGGCTGGGGGCGCCCTTTTCCGAGGGGATGACCGAACTCCAGTGGTGCAAACGCCTGTTCAATGCAAGCGACCTGCCCGGGGTGATCTCCTGGAAAGCGTTCCTGAAAAAAGGTTACTACGTGGTGCCCGCTCCCAAGGAGGAATTAAGGGCCCCTGTTTCCTATCGCTGGTTTGCGGAAGGGAGAAAAAAGGACCTGCCGGAGCTGTCGCCCCTTCCGGCCGATTACACGGAGGAGTGGCGGGAAGGGCTCCAGACCCAGTCGGGCAAGCTGGAGTTCGAGTCTTCCAGCCTCAAGCGCTTTGCCCCGGATGACCCGGAAAGGCCCCCCTTGCCCGTCTACATTCCCTCATGGGAGGGGCATCGCACCACATCCCTGACGAAGAAATACCCCCTGCAGCTCATATCGCCCCATCCCCGCTACAGTTTTCACACCATGTTCGATGCAAAGGGCTCGATCATCAACGACGTGAAGGATCACCGGGTTCTTGTAAACGGTCATTATTACTGGATCGTGCGCATCAACGCCGTTGATGCAAAGGAGCGGGGTATTTCCGAAAACAACCTCGTCGAGGTGTTCAACGACAGGGGATCGGTGATCTGCGCGGCCCAGGTAACGGAAAGAATACTCCCCGGAACCGTTCACTCCTGCGAGGGCTCGGCGATCTACGAACCCGTTGGAAAGCCCGGCGAATCCCCGGACAGGGGAGGGTGCATCAACCTTTTGACCCCCAGCAGAAACATTATCAAGCGCTCCCACTCATCCGCGCCCAACTCATGCCTTGTCCAAATCAAGCCCTGGCGGGAAGGAGAAGCCTCATGAAGAAAAAGTACATGGTCATAGACGTGGCGAAATGCGAGAACTGCAACAACTGCTTTCTCTCCTGCAAGGACGAGCATTGCGGCAACGACTGGCCGGGCTATGCCGCAAGCCAGCCCCTCCACGGGCATCGCTGGATGAATATCAAGCGGAAGGAGCGGGGGCAATTTCCGTATATCGACGTGGCCTACCTGCCCAAACCCTGCCTCCACTGCGAAAATCCCCCCTGCATGAAAAAGGCAAAGGAGAAAGAGATCGTAAAGCGCCCGGACGGCATCGTTATCATCGATCCCGAAAAGGCGAAGGGAAACAGGGAACTGACAAAGGCCTGCCCCCACGGCGCCATATGGTGGAACGAAGATCTCGACCTGCCCCAGAAATGCACCTTTTGCGCCCATCTCCTTGACGAAGACTGGAAGGCGCCCCGCTGCGTTCAAGCCTGCCCCACAAAGGCCCTTACCTATTACAACATGACCGAAGAGGAGTTCGAGAAGTTCAGCATCGATGAAAAACTCCAGGGGCCGCGCATAAAGGGAGGAGCCGAAATCCATAATGTAAGATACAAGAATCTCTACAGGTTCAACCACTGCTTTATTTCCGGAACCGTTGCCACCGGCAAGGACGGCACCTCGGAGTGCGTGGAAGGGGCAAAGGCAATCCTTTTCAAGGAAAACGAGTGGATCGACCAAGTCGTCACGGACGATTTCGGGGATTTTCGCTTCGACAATCTCCCCCCCGAAAGCGGGGGCTACAAGGTCAGGATCGATGTGGATCGCAAACCCCGCCATGAAAAAGCGGTGGAACTTCCGGAAAGCCGCAACATCGGAACCATCTGGATTTAATATCGGAATATCGGGGTCGGACCTAAGTAACCACCTGATTATTAAGGGTTGTTGTTAAATGGAAAGGTGTTTTTATGGCTTAGAAGTGCATTTTGGGTGTAAAAATCGGCTTTGTAAGAAATGGGCTGCTCCCTAAACACCCACCCGGCTTCAGTCTTCTCATTTTTGTGCCCTCTTGCCCTGTACCCTAATTGTTTCTCCACGGAATCGATGAAAGCTTTGCCTCCCACTGCAATACTTTCGCTCCAATTCTGTTGCCTCTGATTATCATCGCTTCGCAACGCATCCTTGATCCACGAAGCATGGGCCGACCGAAACGGTACATCCGTTCCGGAATATGCCAAATCTTTTAACTTTTCATGGTCTATGACAGCATACCTTTGCTTGGGGTTTTGGATTTCGTTATACCCGGAGATTTCCCATTCGCGTGGATGGGAAACCGCTCCTGATCTCACCATGTTCAGGTCAATGTATACAATGCATTGTCGAAGGTGTTCCCCGCTTTCTACCGCAGTTGCATGATAACGATCTTGCCAGAAGGATCCTTTTCGGCTCTTCCTTTGATTGTATTCCTGTGCTGTTCTTCCTGCAATTAGTTGAATTGACTTTGGAATGGTGTTGAAGTGGCCTGAGTCGAACAGAAGCAAGTGGATATGATTGGAAGTTACCATGTAGTTCAGAACGCATAGGCCGTATCTTTTTTTCGCCTCATAAAGCCAATGCAGCCATCTGCGCCTATCACGCGCAAATTTCAACAGATATTCACGTTTATGACATCTGTGCGTAATGTGCCAGACGTATCCCGGTATATAGTAGCGTTGCGCACGCGGCATATCGTTGCTCCTTAGGTGTATGTTTTTCACGATAAAATTGGATGTTTAAGCGTGTTTTTATAGGGACTTTTTTGGGGTATACTATATAAATCGGCTTGTTGGCTCGGTCCGACCCCGGCTTTTCGGCTTTAAATCGGCTTGTTGGCTCGGTCCGACCCCGGCTTTTCCGGCTTTCTTTTGGAAATCGGCGGGTGTCGGCAACCACTTTCCCCTTGGAATATATTCGTTGACAAGAGTTGAGATATACTTGAGGCTTAACAAGCCGAGGGTGATATACGACCCAAAACACCAAAGCAGGGTTATGATCCAGGGGATATTGACTTTGTATTGTTTTTTCCCGACTCTCAAGTGCTTGAACATATATTGCATCTGGAGGGCGAATCCCAAGGGGAGGGTCATCAAGCAGATGGAGAATAAAAAGAACAGGCCCAGGTAAACGACGTCCCCCGGCTTGCCTTTGATGAAGCTTGCCATGTCTTTTAATTCGCAATCCTTCCCATACAGGGGGGTAAATGCTGCCCCGTCTTCGGTGGCGGTATTGGACAAGAGGGACTGCATTACGACGATTCCCGCAAAGCAGATGTTGATGCCGGCGGTAATGAGAAACAAAAAAACCAAGGCGTCGACGTCCAGGTTCCATTGGATGATCCCCAAATCAAAGAACAAGCCAATCAGCAGAAAACAGATCGTCGGCAGGAGGGCCCCGCATAGTTTCAGTGAAAACGCGTCGTCCTTGAACCGGAGTGCCCTGTTGTTGATGCGAATATTCGACATATAGGAATTAATGATGATGGCCGGAGAATACTTGAGTCCGATGAGGAAAGCAAACAGTATTCCGGCCGTCGCGTGATCCGTTGCAAGGTCCCGGAAAGTCAGCGGGTCGCAGGTCAGCTCCGGAAGCGGCGCCTTGCTCGAATTTTGGGGCGGAGAGGACGCTTCGGTCGGGACGATGGAGGGGGCTGCGGCGCGGGGTGCCGTTAAGGGGGCGGCCGCTACTTGCCGGTTATGACGGGAATCGACTTTTAAGGGGGGCATTTCCATTTTTTCGGATGCCGGCCGGGGGGCAACCGCCAGGGGAGCCGTTTCCATCTTTACGGATGGCGGCCGGGGGGCGACCGCCAAGGGGGGCGTCGGCCCTTTGTCCTGTTTCAAATGTTTGGTGGGGGAGTTTCCCATGCATTCTTTTACTTCCAGTGTTTTTACAAGGTTGGAATAATAGTCGACCTTTGCTTTTTCCAGCTTGAATGGAATTGCCGTATCGGTGAATCTCCTTGTGTGCTCATCGATAAACAGGTCCGGGTTGTTCTTGTGGATGAAAAATATGAAGCTTTTCAACGATACCAAGGCCTTGGGGGTTTTTATAAAAGGAAAACCGGTGAACTGGATGCAGGATAAATGCCCCTCGAAGGGGCGGGGGATGCCCTCGATAAAAAAAACGATATGAAGTATATTTCGAACGGTTTTGAAAACGGAGATCATTTTAATGTCCCTGTAAGGAACATGGTCCAGATCTTTTCTGTTGAGTCGTATTCCCTTCTCCCATGGCGTTATTTTGTGACAGAACAGCGGGGTGTCTCGAATACTCGCCTTTCCTTCAATTATTTTCAGGGTCTCGGGAATAACGCTTGCCCATGCCGACGCGTTTTCCGCCTCGCGGATCCGGCAGAGGACACCTGCTTTTTTCAGGCCGTTTGCGTACCGAATGGCGCTTTCCCGGGAAACGTTTTTTTTCACGACCACCGCCTTGCCGGATAAGAGCCTGCCGGCGGAGTCGGGTGCCGTATTGAATATCTCGGTCAATCGCCTCTTTGCCTCTTCCAACTCGATACCGGGAACAACCTCCCCATTGCATATGACGTTGTATGTTTTTTGCGGCATGTTTTTATCCTTGGAGTCGGTGTCGTTGTAAATGAACGGAATTATGAGATTCCACAATGCAATGGCCGTTCGTTTAAGGGGGGAATTGGTGGACGCATTTCCCAAGGGACTCAAACACGGCCCATCCGATTTTTTGTGGATAATATTTATTTCGCGGCTTAACCTGCCGGGCACGCAACTATAAATGGCATATGCCCAAATACCTTGATATGAGAGGGCTTATATATTTTCGTGTTCAGGGTAAACCATTCTGAAACCGATGTTGCCCTTGGTATTTCCATTGTGACACGTATGCGGAAGAATTTCCGGTATGGAAAATCGGAATGGAAGAGATGGGAAGTTGGCGTTGCAGGATGTATATGCGATACAGGATTTTTGATCGGCGTTGCAATATCGATATGGCATAAGGAAGAAGTCGCGGCAGCAGCCGTTAAAGGCGCACTTTTACAAATTACCATCTTCATGGGAAAATGTAAAGAAATCCCCTTGCGCTTCGAAGGGCAAACGCAAGAAACTCCGACAAGCCCTCCAATTGCTGCACGAGGCGCTAAAGTTAACGGCCGTCAATGGATGCCGGTTCATCGAACATAAAAGCCATATGCGACAGCCCTGCGGTGTCCCGCTTTTCACGCAGAGAACTCTTGTTGCGCCGTCTTGTGGAGCGAAACCGTTAAGTGCCCATAACAGCACTTGTTGAGACTCATTATGAGCAGTTTAATGTCATTGAATCGTGTTAATGAAACATTGCATGTAAAATGACTTGACTTTAATTGAAGGGGCATTATATAGTCCCCGTTAATAAGCCAAATGATACACACTCCATTTTAAGCAAGGTTGAAAGTAGAAGACGTGCGCGCCTTTTCGGGCGCTAAAGCGTTATATTCGCATGACGGAAAAGCAGCTCAAGGGTGCAATGTAAAATTACATGCAATCGTTGTCCGGGCGTCATCGTTTTACTTGGGTGAAATTCCTCTGGAACTCCGGTACGCTTCCGCGCGGCAAAGGTCATAAGCGTTCCGGAATGAGTAAAACCGTCCCCGACCCCGTATCGCATGAAAAAAGGACGATACCTTTATATAGGGGTGCCCCTGTACGTTCCGTTTCCATTACTTTTCTTCATAAGGAGATGATCACAGCATGGCGGAAATCAAAACCAAAGACAAAACGGTCCTGAGAAGTCTCGGCCTCGGCGGTTTTTTCGGCGGAGGTTCAGAGGGTATGATCGATGTGAAGGACGGCAGGATCGTTCGCGTCCGGCCCATGGATTACGGGTGGAAGTACGACAAGGAGGAGGTCCGGCAGTGGGAGATGAGCCGGAACGGAAAGACCATCAAACCGGCCTGGAAATCCCTTCCCGGGCCCTTCTCCCTGGCGTACAAGAAAAGGGTTTACTCACCCAACCGCATCAAGTATCCCCTGAAAAGGGTGGATTGGGACCCCAACGGGGAGAGAAATCCCCAGAACAGGGGTAAAAGCAAGTACGTCAGGATCTCCTGGGACGAGGCCACCGACCTTATCGCGAGTGAGATCACGCGTGTTCACAAGGAGTACGGGCCCTACGCCATCCTGATGCAGGGGGACGGGCACGGGGAGTGCAAGACCATCAACACCCCCCACGGCCATTCCGGTACCCTTCTGGACCATATGGGCGGTTTTACGATCCAGGTGCGTAACCCCGATTCATGGGAGGGCTGGTATTGGGGCGCCAAGCATGTCTGGGGGCAGGGGGTGCAGGGAAATATGTGGCCCGCAGCCAATATCGTCAATGATTCCACAGAGCATTCGGAGATGGTGCTCTTCTGGGGCTGTGACCCGGAGACCACTCCCTGGGGCTTCACGGGCCAGTTCCCCAGTCGCCTCACCTACTTCTGGAGCGAGGTGGGGATCGAGCAGGTCTATATCTGCCCGGACCTCAACTACGGCGCGGCCGTTCACGCGGACAAGTGGATTCCCGTTCTGCCCAACACGGACGCGGCCCTCCAGCTTGCCGTGGCGCAGCTCTGGATCGAGGAAGGCCTCTACGACAAGGAGTACGTGGATACCCATGTGGTGGGCTTCGAGGAGTTTTGCGCCTACGTCATGGGAAAAGAGGACGGTGTGGTGAAAGATGCCGCATGGGCGTCGAAAAAATGCGGCGTTCCCGAGTGGACCATCAAGGCCCTGTCCCGCCAGTTCGCAAGGAAGGTCACCTCCATCGCCCATTACTTTGGGGGCGGCTTTATCCGCGGGCCCTTTTCACATGAAAACGCGCGCCTCGAAGTAATTCTCCTCGGAATGCAGGGGCTCGGCAAGCCCGGCGTCCACCATCACCAGCTCACCTACTTCGGTATGCCCAGAAGAGAAGGCCTTTCCGGCACCTTCTTCTGGAACCCCGAGATCGAGGAACGCCTCTCGGTTCCGGTCATGTCCTCGGTGACCGCGTGGCAGGAGCAGGTCCTTCCCAAGACCCTGGTGCACAAGGCCATCGAGTCCGACGAGCCCATCAAGTTCCACGGAACGGGCGCCATCGAGGCCCTGGTCCAGGACCAGTTCCAGGAGTACACCTATCCCATTCCCAAGGAGAAGGGCGGCTCGGAGATCCATATGATGTGGACCGACACCCCCTGCCGGATCACCTGCTGGAACGGCGGAAACGAGACCCAGCTGGCCCTCAGGAACCCCAAGATCGAGACAATCGTGGCCCAGCATCCCTGGCTGGAGAACGACTGCATCTACTCGGACATCATCCTGCCGGCCAACACCTACATGGAGGTGGACGATATCCTCACCAATATCCGCCAGGGCACCCAGCAGCCCAATATCATGATCGCGGACAAGGCCATCGAGCCCATCGGCGAATCCAAGAGCGATTTCGAGATCGTCGTGGAGGTTGCCAAGAAGCTCGGTTACGAACAGGAGGTCACGGGCGGCCAGTCGGTCTTCGATATGCAGAAGAAGATCTGGGGTTACATGGGCGGCGAGGAGCTGGTGAGCTGGGAACAGCTCTCCGAGAAGAAGTACTGGATGTACAACACGGCCGAGAACTGGAAGGACGATCCTCCCGGATTCCGTAACTTCGCCGAGGATCCGGAGCGGTACAAGCTTCCCACGCCCTCCGGCAAGCTGGAGTTCTACTCCAAGAAGCTGGCGGAAAAGTTCCCCGAGGACATGGAAAGGCAGCCCGTTCCCAAGTGGGTGGAAAAGAGCGCGATGCACGATGAAAGGCTCTCGAGCCACCGGGCCAAGATGTTCCCCCTGCTCCTGATGAGCAACCACGGCAGGTGGAGAGTACATTCACAGTGCGACGATATCACCTGGACCCGCGAGGTGGAGACCTGCAAGATCACGGGGCCGGACGATTACAAGTACGAACCCCTGTGGATGCACACCTCCGAGGCCGAGGCAAGGGGGATCAAGCACGGCGATATCGTGAAGGTGTTCAATGAAAGGGGCATCGTCCTGGCCGGCGCCTATGTGACCGAGCGTCTGCGTCCCGGCGTGGTCTATATCGATCACGGCGCGCGCCACGATCCCATCAAGACCGGCGAGATCGAGCGCGGCGGCGCCATCAACACCATCTCCCCTGCGGGCATCACCTCCAAGAACTGCGTGGGGCAGGCCACCAGCGGATACCTGGTTCAGCTTGAAAAGCTCAAGGGCGAGGAGATGGACCAGTGGAAAAAGGACTATCCCGAAGCATTCCAACGGAAATACGATAAGGCGGCGGGCCTTCGCTTCGATGCCTGGGTCGTGGGAGGTGACAAGTAATGAAAGCATTTTACGTTGATCTCTCGGTATGCAACGGCTGCTACTGCTGCCAGATCGCCTGTAAGGACGAGCATGTGGCAAACGACTGGACCCCCTATGCGAAACCCCAGCCCGACACGGGGCAGTTCTGGATCGGTCTCACCGAGCTGGTGCGGGGACAGGTGCCCAAGGTCAAGGTGACCTATATTCCCAACATGTGCCACCACTGCGACGACGCCCCCTGTATCGCCGACTGCAAGGTCGGCGCCATCAAGAAGCGTGACGACGGCCTGGTCCTGATCGAGCCGGACAAGTGCACGGGCTGCTCCCTCTGCCGGGACGCCTGCCCCCACGACGCGATCTTCTTTAACGAGAACCTCAATATCGCCCAGAAATGCACGGGCTGCTCACACCTCCTGGACAACGACCCCGAATGGGACGTTCCCCGCTGCGTGGACCAGTGCCCCACCGACGCCCTGCGCTTCGGAGAGGAGGCGGATTTCGCGGAGTTTATCGAGGAGGCGGAGTTCATCAACCCCGGGGCAAATACCAAGTCAAGGGTTTACTATAAGAACCTCCCGAAAAAGTTCGTGGGCGGCACCCTCTACGATCCGCTGGAAAAGGAGGTGATCATCGACGCCCTTTGCGAACTCACGGACGACGATTCCGGGGAGACCTTCACGGCGGAAACGGACAACTTCGGTGATTTCTGGTTCAGGGGGCTTGCAGGCGACCGCACCTTTACCCTGACCCTTTCCAAGAACGGAAGCGTCAAAACCATCGAGAAGGTCGTGACCGACAAGGATCTCAGTCTCGGGGACATCCCCATGGAACTCTGATTCCTTTTTTCTGAAAAAACCCGAAGCCCCTGAAAAGCCCGGATAATTTCCCGGGCGGGGCTTCGGGACAACCCCGGGGCCGGGATGAAACGGTAAAAAAAAACTAGTTATACTTGAAAAAATAGGAAAATAGTATATTCTCATCGGGAATAAATCCAGAGACAACAACGGGGACAGGGCGGCTTTGCGCGGTTGACTTGCCCCGGCCATTAAGAGGAAATACCGGCACGAACCGTTGCCGGCTTTTGTATATGTTCGGCATCCGTTCCAAGCCCGTTGCCGGATCTTTACGATTCGGTTTCTCCGTTGGATTCAGGTTTAACGGCGCTTCGTGTATTGCATGATATATTTAATGGCATCTCCGTGGGACGGCTTTAACGGTGGAAATGCCCCGGCTTTTGGGGCGCGGATGGTTTTCCGGTCTCATACCCGATAAAGCATCCGGGTTCATGGGGGATGCGTGGACAGTGGAGGGTTCTTGTTCCGCGCATTACACGGCGCGGGCGGGTTCCATGCTCGTTAAGGAGGGGGGGACCGTGCTTCTCATTTTCAGGGATGTGGCGGCGGCGTGCCTTTGATCCCGCAGGAGACTCGTTTAAAGCCGACATTCTTCCCTGAATGATTGTGGGACTGTTTATACCGACTCCTTAATTCCAAAACCCCGAGGACGCTGCGTTACACAAGGGTTTGCTTCAATCGCCGGAAAAGGGGGAGTTCATTTTCGCCCGTGAAGCGAAAAGAGCATCGAACAAAATTACTAAATTAATAACTAGTGTAGTTAAAAGGGGCGCGGCGTCCGAATCCGAAGGGAAGAACTCTCCGAAATCGACGCGGGCGACCCGCCCGGGTCCATGGGCCCGGCAAGGAAAAAGTTCAATACGGAAAGGAGGTGGCGACGAAAAAAGCAGCTCCCTGAACCCTTTGTGATCCCGAACCCAATTCACCACGTATCAAGTCCAGGAGGTATTTTATGAAGAAGTACATCCCGTTTCATGCAGTGGTATTAACTTTCTTTTGCGCATTACTCTTCACTCCGACCGCGTCATTCGCCAAGACAACGACATTGACGTACAGCAACTTTTTCCCCCCCACCCATGTGCAGAGCAAGCTTGCGGAATCCTGGTGCAAGGAAGTTGAAAAGAGAACCGAGGGCCGCGTTGTGGTCCAGTATTTCCCCGGCCAGACCCTCACCAAGGCCAAGCAGACCTACGACAGCGTGATCGACGGCATCGCGGATGTGGGATTTTCCGTTTTTGCCTACACAAGGGGTAAGTTCCCCGTGATCGGCGCCATGGACCTGCCCTTCGGTTATCCCTCGGGCAAGGTGGCCACGGCCGTTATCAACGACCTCTACAACGACCTGAAGCCCAAGGAGTTGAATGAGACCCAGGTGATGTACCTCCACGGTCACGGCCCCGGGCTCATCCATACCAGGGACAAGGCCGTCAGGACCCTCGAGGACCTCAAGGGCCTCAAGATCCGCTGCACGGGCCTGGCCGCCGAGACCGTGAAGGCCCTTGGGGGCACCCCCGTTGCCATCCCCATGCCCGAATCCTACCAGAGTCTCCAGAAGGGCGTCGTGGACGGTTGCGCCAATCCCGCCGAAGCGTGCAAGGGCTGGAAACTGGGAGAGGTCCTGGACTATGCGACCTACGGCTATCCGGCGGCCTACACCACCTCCTTTTTCGTCGTGATGAACAAGGACAAGTGGAACTCCCTGGATGCGGCGGATCAAAAGATCATCGCGGCCATCAACAATGAGTGGGCCGTGAAGCACGGCAACGCCTGGGACGAGAGCGACATGGCGGGTATTCGCTTCTTCATGCAGAACGGAAACACGGCCGTGGGCCTCGACGCCAAGGAGAGCGAAAGATGGCATAAGGCGGTTCAGCCGGTGATCGAAAAATACAAAAAAACCCTGGACAAGAAGGGGCTGGACGGCGACGCCATCATCAAGCAGGTTCGAGCGTCCCTGAAGAAACACAGCGGTTGATGGTGCTTTAAAAGGTGCCCGTCCCGACCGTTCGGATTTACACCGGTCGGATACCCGGCCCGCGTAGAGTGCTCCGTACCGACGGTTCGATTCATGCGGAGCGGTAGTCGGCCTGCGCTTGCAAGGGAAGGGCGGATCGGTAGTAAACGTCGACGCAGCGTGCCGAAACAAAACGAAACGCCGGGAAATTATGTGATTCAAACGACTTCCGGAGTTCCTTTTCCGGGGACCCGCGGGAGTCGTGACCGGCACGGACACTTACCTTGAACCCCCAAAGCAGGACCCGCGCGGGGCAAATCCCGCGCGGGCCCCGTATGGGAACAGACTTTTTCGCCGAATGGGTTGTCTATGAATTACTTATGGAAGATTACCGAGTTTGTCAGCGGGAAGATGAAGGTGGTGGGGGCGGCATGCCTGTTCGGCATGGTGCTGCTCACCTGCGCGGACGTGATCGGGCGTTTTTTCAAGCACCCGGTCTTCGGCTCCGTGGAGCTGGTGGTGTTCATGGGGGTGCTGGCGGTGGCCATGTCCCTTCCCTTTACCCACCAGAACGACGGGCATATCGGCGTCGAGCTCTTTGTCCGGAACCTGCCCAAAAAGACCCAGTCCTTTATCAGCCTGGTGACGTCGATCCTGAGCCTCGGGCTCTTCGTGCTGGTCACATGGCGCATGTTCCGTTATGCCGTTCAGATGCACGAGTCCGGGGAGGTGTCCATGAACCTGGAGCTTCCCGAGTACCTGATCATCTTTGCCCTGTCCTTTGGTTTCGTGGTCTTCACCCTGACCATTATCAGGAGTATCGTTAACCATTTCACGGAGCTGGTAGGAAAATGAATCCAACGTTGGTCGGAATGAGCGGAATATTTTTGATGGTTGTCATGTTCATGTCCAGAATGCCGGTGGCCTATGTCATGGGGTTGATCGGGTTCACCGGGTTCGCGGTGATGATCTCGGTCAAGGGCGGGCTGAACCTCCTGGCCAAGGATTATTACGAGGTGTTCTCCTCCTACGGGCTCACCACCGTGCCCCTGTTCATCCTTATGGGACAGCTCGCCTTTAATTCGGGCATCAGCAGCAAGCTCTACGAGACCGCCTACAAGTTCCTGGGAAGCACCCGGGGGGGGCTTGCCATCACCACCGTGACGGCCTGCACCGCGTTCGGCGCGGTCTGCGGATCCTCGGCGGCAACGGCGGCCACCATGGCCACGGTTGGGTTGCCCGAAATGAAACGGTTCAAGTATGCGGACTCCCTTGCCGCAGGCTCCGTTGCATCGGGGGGCGGCCTGGGAATGATCATGCCCCCCAGCATCGTGCTCATCGTCTACGGCATTCTCACGGAGCAGTCCATCGGAAAGCTCTTTGTCGCGGGCATCCTGCCGGCGATCCTGGTGACCGCCCTTTTCGTGGTCACCATCTCCATCTGGTGCATGTTTTCCCCGGAACTGGGGCCTTGCGGCGAAAAGTTCACCTGGGGTGAAAAGTTCAGGTCCCTGAGGGGAATGATCGAGACCCTCCTGGTCTTCGCCCTTGTGATGGGGGGGCTCTTCTTCGGCCTCTTCACCCCCACCGAGGCGGCCGCAGTCGGGGTTGCCGGGGTGCTCGTCGTGGCGATTGTCCGCAGGCAGATCACATGGGACGATTTCGTGGATGCCCTTTACGAAACCCTGAAGACCTCCTGCATGGTGATGATGCTGGTGGCCGGCGCCACGGTGTTCGGAAAGTTCCTGGCCGTAACGAGGATTCCCTATAATATCGCCGGATGGATCGGGGGCTTCGACCTTCCGCCCATCGCGGTGCTCTTCATGATCGTGACGGTGTACTTTATCGGGGGCTGCTTCATGGACTCCCTGGCCCTGGTGATGCTCACCGTGCCCATCTTCTACCCCCTGGTGCTCCAGCTGGGATACGATCCCATCTGGTTCGGCATCATCATCGTGATGGTAACGGAGATGGGGGTGATCACGCCCCCGGTGGGGATCAACGTGTACGTGGTCTACGGGGTGGCAAAGGGGATCCCCGGGGCGAACATCACCCTGGAATCCATATTCAAGGGGATCGCGCCCTTTATGCTGGCGGTGCTGGTGGGGATCATCATCCTGGCCCTCTTTCCCCAGATCATTCTCTTTTTGCCGAACCTGATGTATTGATCGGTGAAAGGGCTTATCCGGAAAGCAGGCGGCAACGGCGCGGCGTCCATGGGGCCCAGGGCCGTTGCCGTGGTGATCGCGAGCTTTTTCACCATCCTGATCGCCTACGCCGTAAGGTACGGGTACGGCATGCTCCTTCCCTCCATGCTCCCGGCCCTGGGGATCACCGGTACCTCCGCCGGAGTGATCTACTCCACCTATTTTCTGGCCTACACCCTGTTCTCTCCCCTCCTGGGGTGGCTGACGGATCGCTATGACGTGCGGATCATCCTGGGGCTGTTCACGGCCCTCCTGGGCGCGGGAACCCTCCTGATGGCCCGGGCCGGCACCGTTACCTTCGCGTGCATGGCCTTTGCCCTGGTGGGAGTCGGCCATGCCGCCTGTTGGGCGCCCGTGACGGCGCTGGTGCAACGGTGGGTGCCCGACGAGAGGAGGGGGACGATCCTCTCGTGGACCTCCATGGGCAGCGGCATCGGGGTGATGACCCTGAGCCTTGTGCTGCCGCCCCTTGTTCGCGGATTCGGCTGGCGGGCCGGGTGGGTTGCCATGGGGGTTACCGCGCTTCTGGTGGCGATTCTGAATTTGGTTCTGGTAAGGCGTCCCCCCTTGGGCGAAGGGGAGGGGCACGCGGAAGAGAGCCGGGATATGTCCACCGGCTGCAATCAAGAATCGCGCGGAGATTTCCTGGAGGAAGAAGGGCCCTCAATACCCCACTTGCCTCCGAATCCCCGGCAACCCCTGAAACCGTTACCCTCGAAACCGTTGGCTTCGACAGCATTTCGCGGGGCGGCATTCAAACGGGGAGATCTTCTTCTGGACTGGACACTTTGGCGAATCGGCCTCTCCTACCTTATGGTGGGGGTAGCGGTCCTGGGGCCCTACACCTTCCTGGGTACCTATGCCGTGGACCGGCTTCATCAGACATACGGAGATTCCGTTCGGATCTACGCAGTTATCGCCGCGTCGGGCATGGTGGGAAAACTGTTTCTGGGCCATCTGTCCGACAGGATCGGCAGGATACGGGTCATGGGGCTTTGCGGGTTGCTTCTTTGCGTCGGTTGCCTGGGGTTTGCATGGGCGGGCAATATGATCGGGATCTGTTTTTCCGCAGCGGTGTTCGGACTCGGTTTCGGTTCGGTGTGGCCGGTATATGCGGCGGCCGCCCCCGATTTCTTTCCCCGGCGCATTGCGGGGAGCGTGATCGGAATATGGACCTTTTTTCTCGGGGTGGGCTCGATCATCTCTCCTGCGGTCTGCGGCTGGGCCGTCGATTTCACGGGGGGCTACGGCGCGGCTTTTTTGATCGGGGCGGCCGGGGCACTGGTGTCGGCGGTGCTGCTGCTGCTGCCGATGGTAAAGTCCCGGGAGCGGTAAATATGGGTTGCACTCCCGATGCCGCATCGGTAAAGCTCTCCGGTAATGCCGCGATATCACCAAATCGTCTGAATTTTATTCTGTCTGAAGTAAAGAACAGTGATGTTGCGGGATAAGTTTTGAAGCAATGCGCAAGAGGGTGCCGTGTCGGCCGGCATACGGGGCATTCCCGCCGGTGATCTTGTAAAATCATAAGAGAGGGGCTTGAAAGGGCATAATGAATATTTTCTTATCCATCTTCGAATCCGTGGGGGTCCTCCTCTGCCTGGGGTGCATCGGTTTTTATATCATCGGAAAGAGGATCATACCGGGGAACGTTCTGGGGCTTCTGTCGCCCCTTGTTCTGGATATCGCCCTTCCAAGCCTTATTTTTGTCAGTATTATCAATCGGTTTACGGTTAAGGAATTTTCGGGGTGGTGGACGCTGCCCCTCTGGTGGATCGGTTTTTCCATCGCGGCCATAAGCCTTACGATGATTACCATGTTTATCTCCCGGAAGGAGACCCGCAGGGAGTTTGCCATCAGCCTCTTCTACCAGAACGGAATCTTCTTTCCCCTGGCCGTTATCACGGGCCTCTACGGAAGCGGATCCACCCACCTGGTTTCCCTTTTTCTGTTTATCTCGTTTCATCCGGCGCTGTTCTTCAGCACGTATCATTTTTTCTTCAATTTTCGGGCGGAGTCCCCACTTTCCGAGGCGGTTCCGGCAAAAAGCCTCCGGGAATCCGGAAGAACGAGGATCGGCGGGGGGCAGGTTACGGACGCCGCAGGGGATTCCGGCGATTCCGAAGGCTCGGGGGGCGGCGAAGGGGAGACGGGAGCCGCCGTGAAACATGAACTGGACTGGAAAAAGATTATCCATCCGGTGCTGATCATGACCCTTATCGCCCTCTTGATTCGCCTTGCCGATGTTCAGAACCTTATTCCGGGATTTATCATTCGCCAGCTTTCCCTCCTGGGGGGAATGACCCTGCCCCTGATCATGATCATCCTGGGTGGGAATATTTACTTGGATTTCCAGAAAAAGGGTCGGTTCCAGGCGGCGGAGATCATAAAATTCGTGCTGGTGAAGAACTTCCTGTTCCCCCTTGTCTTTCTCGGGGGATTGCTGGTGATCCGGCCTCCCTACCATATCGCCCTGATTATTCTCCTGCAGAGCGCCGTTCCCCCCATATCGGCGATTCCCATCGTAACGGAACGCTGTGGGGGCAATGCATCCATCGTGAACCAGTTTATCTTTTCCAGTTACATCGTGCTTCTTATCTCCATTCCCATAATGGTCTCCCTGTTCACCATGTTTTTCCCCTCCCCCTGATGAAATGGGCCTAGGCCCCGCCTCCAAAAAACGAGTTGCTTCAGGATGGAACGACCGCAACAGCCTTCGTTTTCGAACCGGCGGTCAACGTCCCAATGCGCGAACGTGCCGACGCCCGTATTGCCGAGTGCCCGATCAGGGGTACATCGGTTGCTCTGCTTAGAGGGGGGTTGCCCGGAAAACCGTCTTGAATACGTGAAAGGATGATGCCGGTAGACGATCTTCCGTGGGTAAGGAAAAAAAACTTGGCAATAAAGAAGTGTCGTTCTATAATTCAAATCGACTATTCAACATGTTCCGACCCGTGCAATTCCCTATGGATAATTGTCGTCCCTTTTCATAAAGTTCTTGTTTTCATGTATTTTTAACCGCCTTACGAAATAAACCCTTACGAAAAAACATCGATAATGACGGCTGTTTCCAGCTTTTCCCTTTCGGAAAACGAATTATTGGTTATTCCGGTGCGGTGATTGTTGTTCAGAAACGACATAGGGATCGAGAAAGCAATAATTCCACAAGTACAGCTGGTTTGAATTGCCGGAATCATAGGGCAACGTCTTGAATTTACGGGCAACATATTGTGGCGTGCCGGGGCGGTGAAGGACTTTGCGCGTATGAATGCAACCCATGGCCGGTTGACGATCACAAATCAAAAGAGGGAGAATTCAGGGTATGAAATTCGCCGATTTGAAGTTGAAGACAAAAATCATATTAACGAGTTGTGCCCCGGAAGCCCTGCTGGTGGTTCTCAGCGTGGTTTCCATGCAGAGTCTTGAATCACTGGTACGGAACAACCGATGGGTGGACCATACCCACAGGGTGATCGAAAAGGCCATGATGATCGAGGCTGCCGCAGTGGATATGGAAACCGGCATGAGGGGATATCTTCTTGCCGGAAAAGAAGAGTTCCTTGGGCCCTACAGCAGTGGAAAAGAACGCTTCCATGACCTCGTGAATGAACTGGCGGAAACCGTGAGCGACAATCCGGCCCAGGTGGAACTTCTGGGGGAGGTGAACAAGACCATTCAGGAGTGGTTGAGCGATGTGACCGAGCCGATCATCGCCCTTCGCGGGGAGGTCGGGCACGCCAAGACCATGGACGACATGGCGAACCTCGTGGGAGAGGCAAGGGGGAAGGTTTATTTCGACAGGTTCAGGGAGCTGATGGCGACCTTTGTGGAGCGGGAGAAAAAGCTGATGGATGTGCGAAACGAGGAAGCCGAAAGAACGGCTGCCGCTGCCGAGAAAACAATCGTTACCGGAACCGCCGCCGTGCTTCTCCTAGCGCTGGGGATCACCTGGCTGATGGGGGTGGTGATCACAAAGCCGGTCAACCGACTCGTGGAGAACCTCAGGGACATTGCCGAAGGGGAGGGGGACCTCACCGCAAGGCTTCCCGCCGGGGGCAAGGATGAGATCGGTGAAACAGCCAGGTATTTCAACCTCTTTGTTGAGAATATCCAGATGATCATCAAGGGGGTATCGGAAAATGCCGCGAAGCTCTCCTCCTCTTCAACGGACCTGTCCGATATTTCCCGGCACATGTCCTCGAACTCAAAGGGGGTCTCCGACAGGTCCGGGACCGTGTCGGCGGCCTCGGAACAGATGAGCGGCAACATGAGTTCGGTTGCGGCGGCCATCGAGGAGACCTCCACGAATGTCTCGTTCGTGGCGAGCGCGGCCGAGGAGATGTCCGCCACCATATCCGAGATTTCCCAGAACACGGAAAAGGCGCGCGCGGTCGCGGGCAAGGCCTCGACCCACGCGGACAACTCGTCGGTGCGGGTGAACGAGCTGGGCAGGGCCGCCGATGAGATCGGAAAGGTGACCGAGGCCATCTCCGAAATCTCCGAGCAGACCAACCTCCTGGCCCTCAACGCCACCATCGAGGCCGCAAGGGCCGGGGACGCGGGAAAGGGGTTTGCCGTGGTCGCCGGGGAGATCAAGGACCTGGCCACCCAGACCGCCGATGCCACCACCGAGATCAGGCAAAAGATCGAGGGGATTCAAGCCTCCACACGGTTGACGGTGGACGAGATTTCCCAGATCACCAACGTGATCAAGGATGTGAACGAGATGGTGGGCACCATCGCCTCCGCCGTGGAGGAGCAGGCCTCCACCACCCGGGAGATCGCCGAAAACATCACCCAGGCGTCGGGAGGGATGGGGGACGTGTCTGAAAATATCACCCAGAGCGCAAGCGGCGCGGCCGAGGTGACCCGGGATATTTCGGACGTGAACGCCGCTGCGGGAGAGCTGGCGGATCGAAGCCGGCAGGTGAACCGGAGCGCCGAGGTGCTCACGGGGCTGTCCAACGACCTGACGGCGCTGGTGGAACGTTTCAGGACCTGACCGGGGCAAGCAGGAACCAAAAAAAAGTCATAAAAGCGCAAGCTTTCGCCGGTATGATGCCGGGGAAGCCCGCCCCCCCGGCCGGGCCATGGGCGCGAAACCGCGTTGACATTTTTTTTATATAATATTATCAATCTCCCATTATCAACAATTTCAAAGGGGGATGCAGTGGAAACAATTTTCGGCAGGAGTTGCAGGGTGTTCATGGTGGTGCTGCTTGTTGCGTTGGCGGCCGGTGTGTCCAATGCATGGGCGCTGGACGAGGCCCATGCGCTTAAAACATGGAATACCCTTGTCGGGGAACTGGAGGCGAATTCGGGGGAGGCGGACAGGCGCGCAAAATCCAGATACAGCGTCCTGCTGGAAGGTTATGTGGTCTCCGGCACCGACGGGCTGATATTCGCCACCCAGCAGCGGATTCAAGGGCCCATTTCCAGAAGCACGATGGCAAGCCTTGCCTACACGCTTTACGACAACGGCGCCTTTGCGCTTTACAGCTACAACGGGTATCTTCTCCACGCATGGTTTACGGGAAGCGATGTGTCGGTTGTGCTGATGACCGCCGATTTGCAATAGAACTCGGGGCCTTTCAAGTTTTTTCCGGGACGTCACCGGGCGCCGCCTTCAATAAGGGCGCCCGGTGACGTTTTTTTGTCCTATTTAACCGAAATCAGCTCGATCTCGAAGGTCAGCGTGGCGTTGGGGGGGATGGTTCCGCCGCTTCCGTTAACGCCGTAGGCGAGGCTTGCCGGAATGAACAGTTCCCATTTCGCGCCCTCGGCCATGAGCTGGAGGGCCTCCTGCCAGCCCTTGATAACCCCGTTCACGGGGAAGGTGGCGGGGGTGCCGCGCTCGACCGAACTGTCGAAGGTCTTTCCGTCCAGGAGCTTGCCCGTGTAATGGGTCGTGACCGTGTCGGAGGCCCCGGGCGTTTTTCCCTTACCCTCCTTGACCACCCGGTACTGGAGTCCGCTTTCGGTGACCGTGATCCCCTCCTTGCCCTTGTTTTCCTCGAGAAAGGCGGCCCCTTCGAGGAGGTTCTTTTCCGACGCCGCCTGGCTCTCCGCCTGGTTTTTTTCCTGGAGAAAGCTCTGGAAAGCCATCATGTGATGCTGCATCTCATTGGCGGGCATTTTGCTGGGCTCGCCGGCAAAGGCGGATTTAAAGGACGAGATAAAGGTCTCCACGTCGATCTCGAAATCCTGTCGTTTGAAATCTCCGCCGATGCTCTGACCGAGGATGTAGCTGATTTTTTCCATGTCGATTTTCATATTTTCTCCATTCTTTACGGTTAATTTGCATGTTGAATGCCCGGCCCGACAGCATATTGGAAATGCGAGAAAAATTCAACTCCCGTGATAAATACCGAGAAATAAATTCCCTGCAATGTGGAGCGAAAAACAACTCCCCCGTTATACGGAACTCAAAAGCATAACCCCTTAAATGCAAAGCGAAACAATCATACTCACGTTATATAAACGGTATCATTGTCGATTGTTTAGCCGCCCCCGCCGGCGGTAAGATCCGGTATCCGCTCAATTCTGTTCGAGGGGGGCGAAGGCTCCCCATATCCGGAGTTCTCGGGGCCGGGGAGGCTTTTGCGTGTTTATCAAGGCAACCGTTCAACGGGGTGATCCGCTTGAAATGTATCGAATTGTCGTGGGGACGGCGGGAACAGGGCGATCGGATGTAGATTTACAGTTATGGTAATTCATGTCGTTACAAATGGGCAACCGTTAATTTCAGCGATACGAGACGCAGTCGGCGGGGGTGCCGAAGTTACTTGCGTTTACCCTGGCGGCGGGAAGGAAGGGGGTGGACGCACGGAAGGAAAATGGGTATAGTCGCCGTCCGGATTCAAGGCGGATTTTGATAAAGAGGGGAGAGGACAAAGGATGAGCTGGAACAGGGAAATAAAAAACAGCAGGAACAAGGCGATCAAGCTGGGACGGCACCTGGTGCGCAGGGTGGGTACCGCCGTGCGGGATTACGGCATGATCGAGGAGGGGGACAGGGTGATGGTCTGCATCTCGGGGGGTAAGGATTCTTATGCGCTCCTGGACCTTCTCACCGCCTTCAGGAGAAACGCCCCCATCGATTTTGCCATTGAGGCGGTTCACCTGGACAAGAAGTTTCCCGGATTTCCAAGGGAAACCCTGGAGACATATTTCAAAACACTGGATGTGCCCTGGCGCATCATCGAGCAGGATATTTACAGCACGGTGAAAAGGGTGATCCCCGAGGGAAAGACCATGTGCGGCCTCTGTTCCCGCCTGAGGCGGGGCGCCCTCTACCGGTTTGCCGAGGAGAACGGCATGAACAAGGTTGCCCTGGGGCACCACCGGGACGACATGGTGGAGACCCTGTTTCTGAACATGTTTTTCGGCGGCACATTGAAGGGGATGCCCCCCAAGCTCCTCTCCGACAGCGGAAAGCACGTGGTGATCCGGCCCATGGCCTACGTGGGGGAAAAGCATGTCGAAAGGTACGTGAAGCTGAAGGGCTTTCCCGTGATACCCGGAAATCTCTGCGGAACTCCGCCGAACATGCAGCGACACGCCGTAAAGGAGATGTTGAACGACTGGCGCAAGCGCTACCCCGGCAGGGTGGAGACCATCTTCAACAGCATGCAAAACGTGGTGCCCTCGCAACTGGCGGACCGGAAGCTCTTTGATTTCAGCTTTGGATCGGAAGAAGAGGCGGAGGCGTCCATTGCCTTGGCTGAAAAGAGAGACGGCGAGCAGGATCAATCCTGATACATGCCGGGCCTATTTCCCGGTGGTGCATTGATCGGTTGGGCGCCTTTTGAGTCGTGTACATTACGAATGCGGTCAAATGCCACTCGAAAAGATATCGTGGATTAAAAAAATGGGACCATTTTATATGATTCCGTTATCCATCAAAGTCGGGTAACTTACGTACCCATTCGTAATAGCCCATGGGCCGCACGGTTGATCCACACCACGACACCGGCGTCCGGCGACCGTTCCCAGGGAGGTGAGCCAAGCACCCGCATATGGGGCGGCCGTATGGGTGAAATCGTTTTCCAATGGGGTTTCTATCGCATTCTGTAGAGCTGTTTTCCTTTCCTGAACTCGCTCCTGATTTTTTCCATGTGCCGCAGGACGGCAAGTTCCCTTAGAAGTTCCGGAAGATCGATTTTCAGCTCGCTTGCCATGGTCGAAGGTTCGGCGCCGCCGCTTTTTTCGAGGAAGTTGAGGATATGGGCCTGTGTTTCGTTGATGATGTGGGGCAGCTCTTCTTCTCCCGTACAGGCCCTTGCGTTTAGAACGGCCCAGGGATCACAGCTCATGTCGGGTGTGAGGGCATCCATGTAACAGTCCTCGCACAGGTTCCGGCCGAGGTGTTCCCTCATCTCTTCACTGTCGAACGTTTTGTTGCAGGTTTCACATTTCATTTTCGGTTCCTCCAAGGAATATGGGGCAGGGCCATGCTTTTTTTTGTTGCCGTGCGAAACCGCCGGCGGTGATCCGCCTAAGGTTCCCGGTCTGCTATATTGATGCACGGCGGCTTTTCCCTCGGGTGCCTTCATGCACGGCGGCTTTTCCCTCGGGTGTTTTCATGCACGGTGGAGTTGACCTCGGGATGATAAGAAAAACAGTGGAGTTAACCGCACTCTTTATATTAACCCGCCGATGTTATTTTTGAAAGTCATTTTGCCGGCACTTGGCGAGGCGTCGCCCGGCCGCCTTTGTGATACGATCGCCTGCGATCGGGCCGATGCTTCGCCATATGACGACCCGGTGATTCCGGAACACGAATAATAAGGCACATGGAAATATTTTATTACACATCGGTGAAGCAGGGTGGGCGTAACTGCGAATGACCCACCATAACTTCCAGTGTATTTATTATTCTCCGGACCCCTAAAGTTCATGAAATATGATTGGCGGGTTAATATCCCGTTCATTTCAATGGCGTCACCCTCCTTTGGTGAGGTTCCTGAAAGGTAGGGTGGCGCTTCCGGTTTTCGCGGCCGGGATGCTATCTTATGGGCGGGCTGAATGTGGAGAACAGAACCAGCGTATCGTTGCCGTTGTTTTTGAAGCCGTGCTCAACGGTTTTGGGTGCAAGAAGTGCTTCTCCTTCGCGCACGAGCTCCCATTTCCCGTCCACAAGAAACAGCCCTTTTCCTTTCACAACATAGTAGAACTCATGTGCGTCTTCGTGGGTATGACTTGTTATTTCGAACCCCGGCTCGATCCTTACTTCCAAATTGTTCAACCGATTATCGATCTCCCCGGAAAAAAAGTGCTTCATATAAACGCCTTCCAGCGAGGGATGTTTTTCATAGTTTGTCTTGATGATGTTCCGATTCATTTTAACCTCCTCGTGTTGTTGTAATGCAGAAATGTCACTTAGGCGCATGGAAATATTAAAATACACATTTATCACGCAAGATGGGCATGCTACGCGTGTCCACCGGAATCTGTCGTGTATTTATTAGGTTCCGTGTTCCTTAAATATTTCATCATGAAAAATCCGGCCCTCTGGGTAGGTCGGAGCCCGGAGGGCCTGCCGATCGGGACTTCAATGCGATCCTGAATATGTCATGACTCGGACTGGAGTCGTTGTTCGTGAGGCTTGCGATCCATAAGCCAAAGAGCTTCAGCCTTGGGAGCCGTCACGGGTGAACTCTGTTTTGCGGTGTGATTCGGGTAAACCGGTTGATTGCGGGTATCTGCCGGGCGTGATTCCCACCGCGCGCTTGAAACTTTTTGTGAAGTGACTTTGGTCGGAAAAGCCGACGGCAACCGAAATATCCGAGAGCCTTCCCCCTTGAAGCAGCATTTCCCTGGCATTGTCCATGCGGATTTTAAGGAGATACTCGCTGGGAGACACTCCCTTTTCTTTCAAAAAAACTTTCTGAAAGTGAAAGAGGCACAGCCCGGCATCCCCGGACAACCGGCTTAACGAAACTTTTCGGGCGTAATGCGATCTCATGTATTCACATGCGTATCTTACGGCCCGCAGCTGTCTTCCGGGATTGATCAGTGTCGGCGGGGAGGACGAATGCTTCAAAACCAATTCAGATAGTAGAGCGCATAATGACGTTTCCTTTTCCATGGTTGAAACGTCGGCCCGGAGGCATTGGAAAAAGTGGTTGATACCGTTCAGAATCGAAGGGTTCGTTATCCTGAACTGGGAAAGGCGCGGTATATTGCCGATCCTTTCTCCGGGTGGCGCGGCAAACTCTCTCATGACACGCGGTTTTATGCTGATCACACGGTAGTCGTGTCCCCGCTCGGTTAACGGCTTGCATTTGTGGGGTATGCCCGGGTTTATGACAAATGCCTTATTTTGATCAATTTTATGCGTCTTTCCGTTATGCTCTATCAGCCTGGCGCCCCGGTCGACGATTCCGATACAGAAGGTGTCGTGAACATGGCGTGGAAAGCTGTTCCTTACGTTGCGGCCGATTACTACGCCGGCCTCCAATATATGGGGCAGCTCCATGAACTGTATTGCGGTTGAAGATTTTTTTCTCATGATTTACCAAATGCATAAGTTGCCGTTCCGGCTCATCCGTCGTTGACGATAAGACCTGAACAAGATTGAAAAAACAACTGTCGACGGGGTGTTGAACCGCCGCCTCCTTTCTGTAATCCGGCGGGCGGCTTGATTCCCGCAGTCATTGCGATTAAGAGAAATACGACATATTGCGGGGCGTGTATTGTATAATCTTGTCAATTTCGTTTTTATTTAGATTGTATGACACACATCCCGCCGGATCGGGGCATATATACCGTATCCATTGAGGGTACGCTCAATCTGAATCGTGATATGCCGGCACAATCCGATAACCCTTCGGACGCAATTAAAACCAGAGCCGATGGTCGCTTGTAGAGCCGGTGAGCAACCTCAATCGATCAAATGGTGCCTGTTTTGTCAACGGGAACTGCACCCATCGGTTAAGACGGGTGAAGTCGAAAAAACCGTGGAAGGCATGCCCGGCAACCGGCCGTTGATTGACTCGGCGGCGTTAATGCGGTAAAAAAACGGTTGTCATTCCGCCTGGTTTCGATGATCCCGGATCTTTCCGGGCCGTTTGTTGAAGGGAAGCGTCACGGGGAATGTTGTTGTCGGGGGGAAATCAATATCGCTTGCATGCGTTGACGTCGGTAAAACAAGGGGACTTTTCCCAAACAATGCGGAACCGGTGATTTCCGTGCGCGGCACAGCCGGAGATAACCATGAATCCGCCGTAAGGAGTTTTGAATGCCGTACCTGGAGATGGAAGAAGAGTCGATTTACTACGAACACAGGGGCTCCGGAAATGATCCGGTCCTCCTCTTGATCCACGGTTCAGGCGGGGATCACAACCACTGGCCCGAAGCCTTGCGCGGGCTTTCCGGCTATAATGTTTATGCCGTGGATCTTCCCGGGCACGGGAAATCATCGGGCAGGGGCAGGAAGAGCGTCGAGGCGTATGGGGATCTTGTCGAAGATTTTGTCAGGCGAAAGGGGCTTTCGGGGGTTGTTCTTTTCGGGCATTCCCTGGGGGGGGCGATTGCCCAGACCCTCGGCCTGAAAAAACCGGACTGGCTTTCGCGGCTGGTGCTGGTGGGAACCGGTGCCCGTCTCAGGGTGGCGCCCGAAATCCTTTCGGGGGTTGAGGCCGATTTTGAAAAAACCTGCGGCATGATAATGGAGTGGGCGTACGGCCCAGATGCTCCGGCGGCGCTTGTGGAGGAGGGCAGGGCGGTGATCGCGAAATGCCTTCCGGAAACGCTGCACGGGGATTTCAGTGCATGCGACGGGTTCGACATCATGGACCGGGTCCACGGAATAGAAATCCCCGCCCTTGTGGTGGCCGCCGACGCGGACAAGCTCACGCCCCTGCCGTATGCCAAGTATCTATGTGAAAAGATTCCCATTGCACGTCTGGCGCTTGTCTACGGCGCGGGGCATATGATGGCCCTGGAAGCCCCCGAACAGTTTATGGACGGCGTCAAAGCCTTTCTGGAAACCCGGTCAATGGAAGCGCCGCCGGTTGCATGATTGTTCGGACGGCCGCTTGCACCAACGAACCTTGTCGGCGGGTAAGGCACATGGAAATAATAAAATACACATCGCTCATGCAGGATGGGTGTCGCTGTGCGCGCCCATCATAACGTCCGGTGTATTTATTGTTTTCCGTACCCCTAAGGCACGGAGGGATAAATAGCTCTTTCTTGGGGGGGTACTCTTTTCAAGGCGACAATCCCCTCCTGAATCGCTGTGTGTGGTATTTATATCGGACCCTGATGCCGGCGGCGGGGAATGAACTGGAAACAGCCGGCCGGCGGGTGACGCGCAGGGCATCGTTAAGAAATCTGTTCGTGATTTGTGAATAATTCGTTGAATATTCACAAATGCCGTGTTATGGTACATATACAATGAAGGGTGAAAAGGCATGAAGATCAACGAAAGAATTGGAGCAGGGCATAGATGGCGGATAACGAAGAGGTAAGGGAACGGATTTTCCAGGCGGCCAAGGGGCTGTTCATGCAGTACGGCCTGGGCAAGACCACCATGAACGACATCGCCCGACGGAGCGATATGTCGGCGGCAAATATTTACCGTTTTTTCAAGGGTAAATACGATCTGGCGGCCGAAATGACCAAGCATCATTTCGCGGAAACCGAGGAACATATAAGGGGGTTGATCCGGGGATCGAAACTCCCTCCCGTTGAACTTCTTACGGCCGTTGTCATTGCCAAGCTCAGGATCAACTACAGGATGTGCGAAGAGACGCCCAACGCCCTGGAGATGGTGAATTACATCACGGAAAAGAGGGTGGATCTCGTGGCCGCGCACAAGGAGACCGTTTGCTCAATGGTGGCCGAGGTCATTGCCGAGGGCAACAGGACCGGGGTCTTTGATGCCGATGATATCGTGGCAACCGCGGATATCTTCCTCAAGGCAACCACCCTGTTTCACTGTCCCGTTCTCATGAACCTCCATACTCTGGAGGAGATGGAGCAGTATGCGGCCCAGGTGGTGCAACTCCTCGCCAGGGGGTTGGAAAAACGCTGATTTCCCTTGGAACTGTTTCAGGTTGCCAATGATCATATGTCCAACAGGAGCCCGGATTGCCGGAAGGCCCATGGCGACTTGGTGAAGGTGAGTCCGATAAAGGCAACCGGCGTTTCAAGGGCTCGGGCGGGGGGGCTTTTCCTCCGCCGCGCTTGATGTTGCCAATGCGGTCAAGAGCCACTCGACACAAGCAAAGAGATCATGACTCAAAA
>PPCM01000334.1_pt1 | contig 53104 bp, 48 predicted proteins | sample 1555541 | NCBI WGS metagenome assembly PPCM01 (sample SAMN05284479, study PRJNA326546) | Marine sediment metagenome, whole genome shotgun sequencing project. | isolation source: marine sediment | place: Germany: Wadden Sea | collected 2012-09-05
ATGGCGGTGTAGCTCAGCTGGCTAGAGCATTCGGTTCATACCCGGAGGGTCGGGGGTTCAAATCCCTCCGCCGCTACCATTTAGCAACACCTAGGGTATCCTAGATTTAATATAGTCCTTCTGTTAGAAGAGACATTTTTTTTTGCCTATTTTTGAATGTTATAATAAAATATCTCTAATAATGAGGTGAATGTATGAATGTAATGGATTGGCTATTAGCAGGAGATGTCTCTGTACAATATCAAACAAGGAAATATTTGCTAGGAGAAGACGATCATTCTTTGCAAAAAAGAATTGAAACTGAAGGGTTTGGAGCACAGTTTTTAAAAGAAAAACACAATGAAGATGGAACCATACTAGGAAATAAATTTTACAGTCCTAAATGGACAAGTTTACATTATACTTTGTTGGACTTAAAACATCTGGAGATTTCAAAAGCTAACCTAGAATATCAAAAGTCAGCAGTGTATTTGTTACATAAACTTTGGTTTAACAAAGGAATTACGTATAAAAAGAAGTATCATCTGGACCTTTGTATTGTTGGAATGTTGTTAGAGATTTTATGCTACGGCGATATTCATCATGAAAAACTTGATGAAATGATCGATTTTATTCTAGGTTCTCAACTAGAAGATGGCGCATGGAACTGTAGGTCGGAATTTGAATCCAATAGATCTAGTGTTCATACAACAATCAACGTGTTAGAGGGATTAGCGGAGTATGTATTAAACGGGTATAGTTACAGAAAAGATGAAATAATGGAGTCTATGGCCGTTGCCAATGAATATCTTTTGTCTAGGTTTTTATTTAGAAAAAAATCTATAAATGAAATTATGAAGGAAGCATTTTTAAAGATGACGTATCCTGCTAGATGGCATTATGATATTTTAAGAGCTTTATACTATTTTCAGAAGATGAATATTCCTTATGATTATAGAATGCAAGAAGCGTTAAATTATATAGAGAGTAAAAACAAGGACAATAGATGGTCAAAGTTTGGAGAGTATCAAGGAAAACTACATTTTAGAATGGAAGAATGAAGATTTAGTCGCTGGAATACTCTTAGAGCTATGATTGTGTTAAAAAAATACAGTAAAAAGGTCCTTAAAATCGATAAGGAGTAAGGATTTTTTACAAATATTCTATCACTTATAACAAATAATTAGAAAAACAAAAAAAATATGGTACATTATTTAGTAACAAAATTTGTAGTGTTGTTTAAAAAGATTTTTTATTTGCAACGTTAAAATGTTTTTAAGAAGTATAACCATTCAGGTATATGCTATAATAGAAAAAATGTACTGGAAATTGATGTGTTTAATTATTAGGAGTTGGTTTACGTGCTACATAAAGAACCATTTAAATTAGATAAGTATTTAACAATGATTATGGATAGATCAATAAACTCTAGAGAACTGATTTTGTGGTTTAGAAGTAGAGATGAATTTGATACAGACCATTATTTTTGGTGTAATAAAAGCATGTCTGATAAATTGGGTCTAGAAAGAAATGAAGATGGCTTGATTTATACAATGGATTATTATAAGTTAATTGTTACCGACGAAGAAGGGCAACGATTTATTGACGACTTAAAACAAGCTAGTAAAGCAATCAGGGAACCTGGTTATGAAGGATTTGAAACGTATAACATTAAAATACGGAACAAAAAAACAGGTGAATTAGTCTATTTACACTACATTCTAGAAGTATTTGAACGTTATCCTGATGGATCTTTAAAAACGTGGGGCGGAAATGGTATTGACGTTACAGACCTTTATGTGAAGGATGAGTTACCTTATGTGATTGAAGGTATTGGGTGTATTAACTACAATATGATTACCAATAAGATTTACCGCGGAGATTTAGAAAGAGAGTTAAATCCAATTGAATCTAGAATATTTTTACTTTTAATAGAAGCTAATGGTGCGATTGTCTCGTATGAAAAACTAAAAGAGTATATGGATTATCCAGATGTAGCTACAGTTATGGAAATTGCAAAGGTCTATATTCATCGATTAAGAAGAAAAATGAAACAGATTGATTGTTATTCTGTAACTATTGTCAGTCATTACGCAAAAGGGTATTCATTAAGAATAGAGGAGTAGGCGCGATATTGCGCCTTTTTTATGTATAATTAAGATGAAAGGTAGTGATTAGATGAAAATACTTTTTATTGGTGGTACAGGTCAAATATCAACAGCCGTAACTTCTGTTATAAAACATCACCACGATGTAACACTTCTTAACAGAGGGACAAAAGTAGTGGAAGGAACAAAACAGTTAACGGTAGATATAAACGATTCAAAAAGAGTCAAAGAAATAATTGATTCAGATTATGATTGTGTTGTAAATTGGATTGCGTTCACGGATGATGATGTTATAAGAGATTATGAGATTTTCAAGGGTAGAACAAAACAGTATATTTTTATATCATCAGCAAGTGCATATGAAAAGCCTGTGCAAGATTATCCTATAACAGAGGAAACACCACTTACAAACCCGTACTGGGAATATAGTAGAAATAAAATATATGCTGAAGATTTTTTGAACAGTATTCATTCGAAAGATTTTAATGTAACAATAATTAGACCATCACATACGTATGATAATACCAAGTTGATGTTTGCGTTAAAGGAGTATGGAAGTGAGTACACTCTTTTAAAAAGAATTATCGACGGTAAACCTTATATCATACCGGATGCAGGTACATCTATTTGGACTATTACGCATAGTACGGATTTTGCGAAAGGTTTTATTCCTCTTTTAGGAAACGAAAAGGCATATGGAGAGGCATTCCATATCACAAGTGAGTTTCATTATACATGGGAGCAGTTATATAATATAATTTGCTCCGCGTTAAAAGTTAAACCGAATCCAATTCATATCCCAACAGCGTATATTTTAAAACACTTTCCAGAAAAGGAAGGAGAGTTTTTAGGAGATAAACATTGGAGTGTATTTTTTGATAACTCCAAAGTTAAAAAAATATCAGTTGATTTTGAGTGTACAACACGATATGAAGATGTAGTTGAAGGCGTTATAAAGTATTACTTAGAAACAGAGTCGTTACATGGTTTGGATATAGAGTTCGAAGGAAAATATCAAAACCTGATAGACGAATATATCATGAAGACTCAGTAATGAGTCTTTTTCTTCTAAAGCAATTTATAATCCATACAATTTAATGTGATATAATAAAGGAGGTATGGAGGGGTATTATGCACTGGTTTAAAGGTATAAATGCTCAGTTTAAGGAGTTAGAACAATCAAGTAACTCACTCGAAGCGTTTTATGTCAGAATAACAAAGGTATTACTAAGAATATCGGCTTATTTTGTTGCGCCTTTGATGTTGCTTGGTAGTATCTACTTTTATAAAAACATGTCAATTTGGTTTATGATAGGTGAAATAGGAGTAGCAGTACTTCTTTTAGGTATAGTATATGCGAATGGATTCAAACTAGAAACGAAAAGGTTTTTAGTTTTATTTTTATTTTATATTAGTGCTGTTAGTTTATTAGTTTTGACAGGACCTACTGGTGCTGGATTAGTTAGTATTTTGGCTGCTGTTGCCTTTACAGCTTTATTGACGAAAGTTTCCAGTGAGTTGATTAACTTTTATGCATTTAACTTATTTGTATTTATATTATTAACAATAGGAATGTATGTAGGATGGTTCGATACTTTTGAAATTTTTAGATATAAAGAGACTTGGCCAATTGTCTCAGTGTCGATGTTAGTATTTGCTTTGGGAATTATTTTTAGTGTAGAACACTATAAGAAATCGATGATTGAGTTATATAAGGAGTCTGAAATAAATTTCCGATTTTTAGATAATGCGATTAACAGTTTAGATACAGTGTTGTTTGCAGTAGATTCTAAAGGAGAAATAACATTTTACAACAACCGCATTCTAGAGTTTACAAGTATGATAGATTTAGAAGGTAAAAACTACGAGGAACTATTTAAAATGTTTTTAGAACTTCAGTCGAATGTAAGTGGAAAAATAAAGGACTTTAAACATATTTCTACCGATGTATACTCGAATGGAGATTTTTACTACGAGATATATGGACAAATAAATTATGTAAATAGAGCTGTATATAATATGCGAGGAGACGAAGGCAAGGTAATTGTTATTCGGGATATTACTGAAAGTGTACAAAAAAAGCGAGAGTTAGAATATATAACAACTCATGATGCCTTAACAGGACTACTTAACCGTAAACAGTTTAACGAAGATATGCATGAGTTAGAAATTGAAGAAACATATCCATTATCGATGATGGTTGTTGACTTAAATGGTTTAGCACTTATCAACGAGTCATTTGGATATCAAGTTGGAGATCAGTTTTTGAAAAAAACAGCAGAAGTAATCTCAACTTGCACTAAAAACAAGGTATACCGTATTGGTGGAGATGAGTTTGCTATTATGTTTCCTGGAAGAGATTTAAGTTTTGTAAAAGAAGTTGAACAGAAAGTGAAAGAACAAGTTTCAGATCAATCGATCATGAATATCGATGTCTCAATATCGGTTGGATCATCAGAGAGAAAAACACCTCAGGAATCATTAGGTAAAGTAGTGAAGCGTATGGATGATGAATTGGGGACAGCGAAGTTAAGTGAAAGTAGCTCGATGCGTAGTAAAACTATTAACCTAATATTGGATACCTTATATGAAAAAAATCAAAGAGAGATGGCACACTCAAAAAGAGTTAGTGTAATTTCTAAAAAGTTAGCAGAAGCAATGGAACTCGATTCAGCGATGGTGTCTAGGCTGGAGTTGTCAGGATTGATGCATGATATTGGAAAGATTGGTGTTGAAGAGTTTATTTTAAATAAAAAGGGAGCATTATTATCTGAGGAATGGCAAAAAATACAGAAGCATCCCGAGATTGGCTATCGAATCTTAAGTTCTCACAATGAATTTTCGGATATCGCAAACTTTGTTTTAGAGCACCATGAACACTATGATGGTAATGGTTACCCAAATGGACTAGCAGGAGAAGATATAGAACTTGGGGCAAGAATTGTATGTGTAGCTGATTCGTTTGATGCGATGACTGGACCAAGAACGTATAAGGCTAGTCTGTCGAAAGAAGTTGCACTTGAGGAACTTGTTAAAGGAAAAGGTACACAGTTTGATCCTCATATTGTCGATGTATTTATTGAAAAAGTTGTAAAAGAATTATAACTCTTCAAGTGGAGAGTTTTTCTTTTTTGCATCAATATTTCAATAATGTGATAAAATTAATTAAGAGTATTAACTAAAGGAGACTACAATGAAGGCTAAAGGGAAAAACGTTAGTAATCTGCGTGTTGATAACCGTCGTTTGATTTTGGAATATTTAAATGAAGTAGGAGAATCTTCTCGCATCAAAATAGCTAAAGAACTTGGATTAACTAAAGCTTCTTTGACTATTATGGTAAATCAAATGATGGAAGAAGGTATTGTGGTAGAAACTGGTGAAGTAGATACAGGTAGAGTTGGACGAAAAGAGGTTCATATAGCGATTAATCCTGAATATGGTAAAGTCCTAGGAATCTCTTTAGAAAAAAATGTCATCGATGTTACACTAGCTGATATCAAAGCAGATGTAATTGACCATTGCGAATGTAACACAGAAAATTATCTGGACAGACTTAATTCAATTTTGGAGAACAATGGGGATATTAAATTAATCGGAATTACCTATGTAGGTAATGATAAAAAGCAAGCGAAAGAATTAGCTGCGTATCTGCAAGAGAAGTTATTGATACCTATATTTATTGAACACAATGTTGCAGCATTAACGGAAGCACATCATTATATATCACATGCAAAAGACTTTATCTTTATACCTGGTCCATACTTTATAAAGATAAAGTCTTTTATATCACATGCAAAAGACTTTATCTTTATAAAGTATGGACCAGGTATTGGTTCTGCAGTTGTTTTAAATGGGGATTTAATAGAAAATATTGAATCGGGTATTGGTAATGTAATAGTAGGTGAAGATCGTTTAGAAGATCTAATTTCTTATAAAGCGTTTGAAAACCGCTTTGATGTAAACGCAAATGACAGTATCTCTTCTAAAGTAATATCGGATATTATCGCAACAAACGCTACATTTAAAAAAGAGGTTGTTTCAGCAATAAAAATTGTTATGCGGGCACTACGAAACGCTTCAGAGTTTATTGGGGTTAAAAAGGTAGTCATATATGGTTACGTACTAAATCAAGAACAAATCTTTGATGAAATACTAAAAGTAAACAATGGGTACTTAGATATAAGTCTTACACCACTTGTGGATAATAAAATTTCCATTGGAGCGGTGTATCATGCGTTGTATCAGGGGTTTTTATCAAAAGGTGGAATTATATAAAGAGCTCAGGCTCTTTTCTTTTGTGGTATAATTTGATTGGATTTGAGGTGGATTACTATGAATTATAACAAAGAGAAGATCCAAGATGGATTATTGGCATTTAGAAGTTTAAACAGAAAATCACTAAAAGCGAATAACAAAATCTTTAGAGAACGTTATGCAAAAGAGGCGTATTATTTTGTGATGAGTGATTTGGAGTTTATTACCTATGGTAAAGGTACTGAAGAGCATGTGTTTTCTGAGGACTATAAACAGTACTTTGAGTCAGAACATGATAATGAATTTGCATTGCAAAAAGAGAACTTCAAACCTTATAAGAATGAAATGTATCAATATAGAGTATTAACTGAAAAGGATGCTGAGCTAGTGGAAAACTTTAAGGGGTTGTTTTCTAAAACTGATTTGGATATGGGGCAAGTGTCAATCGAGGATCCTGTTGTAGTTGGGGTGTTTGATTCTAACAAGTTGATTGCGGTATCTAGTTTATGGTATTGGGAAAATGATTTAGCCGATATTGGGCTGATTGTGGATACGAATTACCGTAAACAAGGTATAGGATTAAGTGTTGTTACATTCGTTATTGAACAAGTGATTGATCAAAAAGTGATGATTTATAGAGCTGATTACGATAATCCAGGTTCAGTAAAAATTGCAAAGAAACTAGGGTTTGAACAAATTTTAAAAATTTATAGATATAAGGGATAAGTATGGAATTAAAACATTTACCGTTAGAAGAACGAGAACAATTTTATAAAGACTTTGGTTTGTTTAATATTGGGAAAACACACCAAAAAGCAAGAAACATTTTTAACATCAACAACAACAAGAAGCCAAATCCCAAGCGTTTTATAGTGCTTGAAACATATGATTCAATTCAAAAGGCACTGGATAATAATATCTTTTTTGACTACATTATCGTATGTCCTGAGTTGGCAACGACTTCAGAAGCTGTGAAGGTTGTTGAAAGTGTTAATAAATTAACAAAAGAAGGATATGTAGTATCTAAAAAAACGTATGAGTCTATATTAGATAAAAATTCAACATTTGGCGTATTGGCTGTGGTCAAGTTTCCTGCAGTAGAGTTAGAAGATGTCAAACTAAAAGACGATATGCGCATTGTAATTTTAGATGGATTAGAAGTACAAGGAAATGTAGGGACAATTATTCGTACAGCGGATGGTGCAGGTGTTGACCTAGTCATTTTAACGAATAAAAGAATTAGAATAACACATCCAAAGTTTATTAGAGCTAGTATGGGTACTGTATTAAATGTTCCAATTGCGATTGCTGAAATGGAAGATGTTTTTGCATGGTTAAACAAAAATAATGTTACAGTGTATTTAACAGATACTCGTGCGGAAGACTCATATGATGAGTTAGATTATACTGGTAAGACTGCGATTGTCGCGGGTAGCGAAAAATACGGGATTATGAAGGCGTGGTATGAATTAAATCAAGTTGAATTAGTTAAATTACCTATGTTAGGTCAAGCTGATTCGTTAAATGTTGGAGTTGCGACATCAATTATGATTTATGAAGTTTTACGTAATAAAAAGTAAAGTTTCATTTGCCAAAAAAATAACAAAAAAAGTTCGAAAAACTAATTGCTTTTATGAAATATAATGGTATAATATTTATGCACGTAAAAAAGGAACTAACCATGATATGGACCTATAGCTCAGTTGGTTAGAGCAACCGGCTCATAACCGGTTGGTCGCAGGTTCGAGTCCTGCTAGGTCCACCATTTACGTTTTATAAGGAGAAATACCCAAGTCTGGCTGAAGGGACTGGTCTTGAAAACCAGCAGGGGGTTAATAGCCTCGCGGGGGTTCGAATCCCTCTTTCTCCGCCATTATAAACACAAGTCTGAGTTATCAGACTTTTTTATTTATACTAGGAGATAATGTATGAGAAGGTTATTATGGTTTTTTGGTGCGTTGATATTTATTAGTATAGTAATGTTTTTTGTAAATCCATCTTTGTTTACCCAAAGGGGTTCAATGTGGACTGAATATAATGATTGGAATAGCAAAGACCTTTCTACGATTACGTATGATTTGTATAAACCCATTGGTCATAGAACTGTTGAGTTAAATGATGAATCTTTTATGACGGTGATGTATGGTGAAGTACGGATTGATTTTTATGAAGTTACTTCCTTGGAGTATGATGGGTTTTGGCCGTATATAGGACTATTAGAGAGTAGAAAAAGTTCTGTGGATAATATGAAGTATTACGGTGCAGTAGCAGTTGAAAACGATCAGGTAATCGCAAAGAATTTGGTATATGTCACAGAAGATATCAGTGCGTATGAAAAAGTGGAGGAGAATATTTTTTTAAAAGAATATAATAACGGAAACTTAGTTGTAGATATATCTGTTTTAAAATATGACGATGCATACGAAAGCTTTGGCTGGACGCAAGAGACCATCGATTTTTACAAAAACTGGGTATATAATGATTTGGACCAAGAGATAAGAGTAAGTTTTTCTTTTGACGTATTTGGTGATCAGAAAGAATGGTAAGGGGATAAAAGTGAATGATAGCGTCGCTTTATCCCCTTTTATTGATTTTTGGCTTAAATAGAAGAAATATTGCGATAAATTGTTAGTAATGAATTTGAAGTATATATGTATAAATAGTATAATAAAGGTTGATAAGGTGTGTATTTTATAAGGAGAGTGAGTACTATGAAGAGTATTAGAAGATTTTTTACGATTACGTTAATTTTAATTAGTACGTTTGTAATTCCAAGTGTGTTCGCTGCGGATGACTTTTTTGATATCACAGTGTATGAGGTGAATACACCTACACATAGTGTTACAGGATCAGGTGTCCTGAGCACAAATAGAACAAGTAACATTAAAATTGAATGGAACACTGCAGAGACTGGTGCAGGGTTTACGAACTATGTTGTTCAGATGGATTTTGGAACAGGGTGGACGGACTTAAACAGTTCGAAAATCACATCAAATAGTTGGACAATCCAGGACAGTGCATTACCTTCTATTGAAGGGGATTACCCAATTAGAGTAGAAGCATATGATGCAGGAGATACTTTGGGGAATAGAAGTGTAGTAACTATATTAAGAATTGATACTACAGCACCAGGAGTTGTAACAAATTTAGAAATTAAAGACCCAAATAATAGTGATAATATTATTACTAATTTAGAAAAAAATGTTGGAGAAGTGAAGTTAACATGGGACGCTCCAGCAGATACGGATTTATTGGCACAGCCTTATAGAGTTTATTATGTGTTACCAAATAGAAATCCTGTAGATATTACTGATATCTCAAATGTAACTGGTGAAACAGCTGCATCAATTGATATTAGTGCAGATGGATTAGGTATTTTTGATACAGATGTTACATTCCAAGTTAGTGTAGTGGATGTAGCGTATAATGAATCTTTAATTGCAGAAGCTGAGTTTACGTTAGATACAAAAACAGCAGACAATGTAACAGATTTAATTATGGAAGATGGAAGTTATGATATTCCATTTGAAGGTGTTAGAAATAACATAACAAACTTAGAGTGGGATGAACCAAGTAGTGGCGATGTAGACTTTTACCAAGTATATTATAAAATAGGTGATGGTACATGGCATTCAACAGGTGCACCTATTCCGAAAGGTACAGAGTATTACGATTTAGGAACATTAGATATCTTTGATACAGATGATTTATTCTATTTCAAAGTTACATCAATTGATAACGCAAAAAATGAATCAAGCGGTACAACAACTAGATTCTATTTAGATACTGTTCAACCAGTAGCGGTAGTATCTTATACAGACATCGACACTTCAAATTCAACCAACATAGAAGGTGAAAGTGTAAACTTCGTTGAAAAGATGTCTATAGAGGTAGTGAATGCTGCAAATGATATTCATGAGTTTAGTGTTACAACATCAGCATCTCCAAGTTTTGTTTCAGGAGATCGAACTGATTTACAAGCGTTCTTAAGAGCGTTACAAATCGATGGTGATTATACCATCACTATTAAAGATGAAGCTGGAAATACAAATTCTTATACGTTTACGTTAGATCAACAATTCCCAGCTTTACCAACAAACACGTCATTAACAGTAACATCTTTAGACTTAGAAGACCGTATTGGTGTTCAGAGTAATGTTACAATCACATGGCATAAATCAACGGATCCAAAATTAGACCATTATGAAGTATATGTGAACGGAGAGTTGATTGCGAATGACATCACAAACAGTGGTGTAACAGAACAAACAATTGAGTACCATTTAACATTAGATACCATCAAATATGGTGATGTAGAAAACTTCTATGAAGTTAGAACATACGATGCGAATGGAAACTATGGTACATATAAAATTAGAAAACATATTACAGAAGATTTAGTGAAACCAACAGCTGCAATTTTATATACACAATCATTTGAAGAAGAGATTGGCTTCACAGTAGAGTTGTTAGACTACAACAGAGTAATCGATGAAGTATACGCTGTTCTATATGAAGGTGGACAATTTGTGAAGAGTATGCCGATTTCAACAGGAATCAATTCATATATCTTTGAGGATTTAGATGATAATCAGTCTGATTATCAAATCAAAATCGAAGCAGATTTCCATTATGATAGTGTTTCGTATAATAATGAAGTAATCAACCTTGATACAATTTACAACTTAGATACGTTATCATCTTCAAGGGATGTAATCGCAGTTATTGGACCATTAGACATTACGGAAGAAAGTGTTGAGTTTGAATTAACAACAACAAAAGAAACAACTGCTGATGAAACAGTTGATATTAAGTTATATCAAGGCGCTACATTAGTAGATACAATCAGAGTAGACTTAGATACAAATGATTTAGTATCTGTGCGTAATGTGTGGTTCGAAGGAATCGCAACAGGACAAGATTTTCAAATCAGAATCGTAGATAGCACAGATGTAATCGCAACAGCAAACTTCTTTACACAAAAAGATATTCCAAGTGTTGCATTTGAGTTAGGTGAAATTGAAGGAAATGCGATTAATCTAAAAGTAGTTCTTTCAGATGATGATGGTGCTATCGATATCGGTGCAGACGACAGAGTATTAAGAGTATATAAAGACGGTGTGATGGTTCAAGAAATTAATGCATTGGCCGTTGGAACAAACAATATTACCGTAACGGACTTAGAGTTCTTTACTGAATATGAGTTTAGAGTATTTACATCTTATGACATCCAAAATGGACGTGGTAAGATTGTTGGCGATGAAATTGGAACAATAGATGCTACAACAGCGAAAGATTTATCAACAATTGAAATCAGAGACATAAAAGTTACTGAAAGTTCTATTATCTTTGATATTGACGTTGATGATGTATATCAATCAAATAAAGTAGTAAAAGCTGTATTATATCAAGGTGCAACACCTACAGGTGATGAGATTCTTTTAGATAATAATGGCTACCAAAGAAATATTGAGTTTGATGGATTAGATTCCTTAACAAATTACCGTGTGAACATCTTAGTTACATATGACCTTGAAGATGGAAATGGTCGTATCACAAACACATTGTATACTGGTCAAAATGCTACAACATTAAAATCAATCCCAAGTATTGAAGTATCTAATATTGTTATTACAAATACAACACTAACAATTGATGCTGCAATCATTGATTCAAATGATTCATACCAAGCTGGGTTTATCAAAATCTATGAGTTAGGTAAATCAGTACCAGTAGACATGTATTCATTCGCAGGTACAGGTGTAAAAACATTTGAATTTGAAGGATTAAAACAAGATACAATTTACAGAATCAAAGTTGATGCTGATATCGACCTAAATGATGGTGAAGGTGTATTTGATGAAATCATCTACGATAAAGAAATTAAAACACATAAAAACATTGGTATTGATATCATTTCAATTTCAGAAGGATATAGTGTAATCGAATTCAAAGCGAACGTATATAACTACTTAAATGAAACAATCTATGCAAAGATTTATCATGAAGGTTCATTAGTAGGAGATGCAATACCTGTATTAGCTGGTGAAAATGAAATTCAATTTATTGATTTAAACCCAGACACTATTTATACAATCAAGTTAGAATACGCTGGCGGAGATCAAACATTGTGGACTTATCAAACAATTACGGAAAGAATCATTGAACTTCAAACACCAACAATTGAAATTACAGACCAAAATGTTGAAGGTGATGTATTAACTGTAAAAGTTAAAGTAGAAGATCCAGACAATGCATTAACAAGTGATATTGTTCAAATTAGAATTTGTAACGAAATTGGATTATGTACGATCCAAGAAATAAAAATGAATATATTAGCATCAGGAATAGAGTTACCATTACCGTACGAATTTAACACTGTGCAGTTCAGTGTTGAGTACGATAACCTTAAGGTTAGAGGTGAAGTAAAAGACGAAACTGGACAGATTCAAGTAGTAGAACCAGATAATCCAGATCCTACTGATCCGACGGACCCAGTAGACCCAGAACCGGTAGATCCAGTGGAGCCAGAACCACAAGGATTCTTCGCTAGAATATGGAATTGGTTCATCTCATTATTCCGCAGATAAAGCACAAAAATTATAAATTAAAAGTGGAGAAAAAAAACTCCACTTTTTTCTGTAAAAAGCCCTTTTTTTTATTGACTATTACTTTATAGTTTGATATTATTATTAGGCATTGAAAAGATATCGCGGAGTAGAGCAGTCTGGTAGCTCGTCGGGCTCATAACCCGGAGGTCGTTGGTTCAAATCCTTCCTCCGCAACCAAATAATGGTCCAGTGGTGTAGCGGTTAACATGTCGGTCTGTCACACCGAAGATCGCGGGTTCAATTCCCGTCTGGACCGCCATTTGGCTTCATAGCTCAGTTGGTAGAGCAACGGATTGAAAATCCGTGTGTCGCTGGTTCGATTCCGGCTGAAGCCACCACTTATAACAAAAAAGGACAGTTTTGTCCTCTTTTTTTTGCTTATTAAAGATTATCAGTTGTCCGTCTGTCGCTAGATTTCATATATTGGGCTTTTATATGCTCATCATCATGATGTAAATATCTTTGAGTCGTTGATATGTCCGTATGACCTAACATAACCCTCAAGGATTCTAGGTCATTGGTGTTTTTACTAAAGTCATTAGCGAATGTGTGTCGCCACTTATGAGGGCTTATACTAAATTTAAGTCCTAGATTCTTTCTCATTCTTTTAGCAACATTCTCTATTGAATTAGTTGTTACTACTTTTTTTGATTTCATATTGATAAATAGAAAATCTTTAATGTCATATTTACTAATGTAATCTATTATCAATTCTTTTGTTGAATCCGTATAGTAGACAATTCTATCTAAATCAGTTTTAGTTGTTGTTGCAGTATATGAGTTGTTCGAAAGATTTAAGTTATCAATATGTATATATCTAACCTCTTTTAATCTTAATCCAGTATCATCAAGAATCCTAAAGAATAGTAAGTTTCTGAATCCTGAACCTTCAGAGCCAGAACCTCTGTGTTTTCTATCTTCAAGATATTTGAAGATTTTTTCTTTTGTATCCTTTGGGATAGTTGGAGTAAGAGACTTTGATTCTTTTAGTTTCTTGTATTCTATTTTGATTCCAGTATTATATTTCACTACTCTTTTTAAAGTCGCTATTCCTTTGTTCAAAGAAGCATTTGAAATATCTGAATTGTAACCTCTGTGAGCTAGTACGTATTCGTTTATAACATCTCTATCGATTCTTTTGATATTCTTGTTACCTATAAACAAATTCAACATATTACATTTAGACTTTTCGTATTCGAAGTTTTCTGGTGATGTTCTTATTTGAACATCTATGAGATATTTCTCTATGCCTTTATAGAGTTTCATTAGCCATTATGATTCTAACCTTATCAATTCCAAACAGTTCTATTGCGTCGCTAATTACTGGTGGTAATGTTTTAAGACTGTTGTGGCTTGTAATATATAAGGTTTGAACCTCTATTTCATTGCTTACAATTGGAATCATTTTGAACCCCTCCGAATACTGTATATTATTCAATAATTTTTGCTCATAGTGTTCTGAATCGTGAAATGTTTTTATCTCTATCGGTCTATTAAGATTTTTGGATACCCAGTATCTTTTTTTGTTGAATGTGTGTTCTACTAAATCTTTAGTGATGTACTTTGATATATATGAACTGACTTTTGAGGTGTCAGATACCTTTGTTGCAGTTGAGAAACCTAATCTGAAATCCTTTATGTTGAATATTGCTTTACCAGTTGAATCGGTTTTACCACTATCAATCATTGCAAGGTTTCCTATGTTAGAGATGATTGCGTGAAAGTGCCAAGCCCCATCTTTGTGTTGTTCTGGTACACATAAATATTTTAGGTCTTTGGATTTTCTCTTTCTTGTAAGGTTGAACCAGTTAGACATTTTTTTAGATACATCATCAAAATTATATCTGTCTACTATTTGAGGATTAAAAGTAAATGTTAGAAACCACTCCCAATCATTAGCAAACGCATAGTCATAGATACTCTTTTTAGTCCTAGCCATAGATTGATATATACTTTTTTCTCTATCCTCTGCTATACCTCTTTTAGTCCATTGTTCTTTAACAACTTCACTACAAACAATTGGATTTTTATATAGTATGTTTTTTACGTGTTCAGGACTATATATTTTTGCTATATTGTTATATACTTTTGATTTTGACCTATTAAGTGTTGGTATTGTCAAGTAACCAACACCTTAATACCTCTAAACATATAATCACTCCTCAATTGATACATCGTGGCGACATCACACGAACCGTGTATAGTCGCTTCCACGTATGTATATCTCACTATGAGATAATTAAGTATAACATCACAATTTGAGATAATCAAGAGATAATATCTCGATAAGAGATATAATGTGCTAAAATATGTTGAGGTGATTATTAATGAACTTGGGATATAATATTAAATTATTAAGGATAAGCAAGGGTTTAACACAGAGAGAACTTGCATTAGTTCTTAAAATAAAACAAAATACTCTTTCTCAATACGAAAATGGTTCAAGGCAACCAGATATTGAAACACTAATGGAGATTGCGAACTATTTTGAGGTGTCAACAGATTATTTGCTTAAAGAATATTTCATAGCAGAACATCCGGATTTATTGCAAGTTGAGCAGAATATGGATTCGTTCAAAAACTACTTTTTTGAGTTATCACTTCTTGTACATGAGTTTGGAAATGATGTTGATTTAATTGGAGACCATATAAGACAAATAGAAGAGATATTACCGAAATTAGATTTTTTGTATGAGCATGTAATTGATACAGAAGTTAGGTCTATTTTGGCAAAAGCGATAAGTATAGTAGGCGAGAAATAACCCTACCGCACTTCACAATGTTTCGTTTGCTATAAACAACAAAGAAAGTTGGATCTACTAATCCAACTTTTTTATTGTTTGAATAGTAAGGAATCTCTAATATCTTGTTGTCAACTTCAGTGATATAATATATTGGGAGGTCAATATGATAAATAAGAAACAGTATGATGTATTAAAGAAAATTACTAAGAACTTCAAAAAAGCAATTGAAAACCGTTTTGGGACAGTAAGAAAGCAATCCGAAGTGTTAGGTGAAATTGGAATTCACGCTCAAAGGGGTAGTTCTGAAAGTAACATATTATTGTTATGGTATTCAAATAGTTTTAAGGATTTTTCGTACTATAAAAATGATTATGAGAAAGATGTACTCTTATCATTATCAGAGGAACTATGCTTAAACAAATATATAGGCAGAGGATATGACGTGTGTATTTTGGATTTAGCAAAATGTGAACAAGAAGTATTACAGTATGAGAGTGAAAACAAATTTCAATACAAACATTACTTATTGGGGATTGGTTCAGGAGTAGCTGTGTCAGTTATTAGTTTCTTAATTATTGAGTACCTAAGTAAGTAAAGAAAATTGGATATTATTCGAATGTATAAAATTATCAAAAGGAGAACCGTATGGCAGAGAGAATTAATCCAAAAATGATAAAAGAAGTATCATTTGAGTTTTACAATACTTATTACAGTGCTATCAGCGATATTTTACCTTATAACACTAATATATTAGAAGATATAGGTGAAATAGCATCTAAAGAAGAGTACATAACACACACTCAAAAAATCTTTGCAGTTTTGCAAGATTATAGTGAGTTGATATATAAGGACATTATCGAAGCAGATAAGGTGCATACCGAAGTTCTTGGAATCGCAAACGACCTAAAGATTGAGAGTATATCAAATGAGAAAGAAACCTGTGAGGCACGAATGATTCAGTTTAATCAAATGAACAAATTTATGAATCCCGCTTTATCTAAAAATGAAATTTTCTTACTTAAATCTTTGGAACACCTGTTCTACTCACTTTTTATGTACTTCAGCACTTTAGAAAGTACATCTAACTTGAAGAAGAGAATAGATATTCATGAATATGAGAAGAGGTTAGAGAAAAGAACTGATAAGCAGTTTTGGTTGTCATTTTATCTTGCTGTAAGTTCGGTTGTTATAGGTGTTGGGGGTATTATCTTAGGAGTAATATCTTTGTGTTCCAATAATTAATCAAATAATGGAAGGTAAGTATTCGATTATATAAATGATTGAAAATCCGTGTGCTAGAGGAGACTATTGGAGTCTTCTTTCTTTTTAAAAGTGAAAAAAGTGTAACTTTTTAGTGCTCACTTATATGCTATAATTAATTGAATAGTGGGAGGATAATATATGAAGTGTACACAGTGTGGAAATGAAACTTTTATAGAAGGATTAAGATTTCCCATACATTTTGATGGAAGAATGGATAGTGGATTTGAGATGTTCGTGTGTGACAAATGTGGCTATGTAGAGTTTTTCTTTGAGAAGGCTATGGATTACAATCGTGAGATAAATAAAGCAATCAAATCGCACGATTCTATGATTGATGGACCTAAGCAAAAACTTGCTAAATTAAGGGGTAGAGCTTTAGAGTTGAAAACAGAACTTAAAAGAATATACGAGTCAGAAGTGGTAAAACTTGAGGCGATTGTTGCTAATGAAGACATATCGGTTAAGCAACATAAAGATGCTCAATCAAAGTTAAATACAATAAAAAACTTAACTTCAAGAGAGAAACGAGAAATGAGTGGATTAGATTTTTCTGAACTTCCAAGCAAACGAGAACTAGACAGACTGGAGCATCAAGTGAAGGACTTAGAGAAGATGAAAGAACAGGATATTCTAGCCATTAAAAGAAAATATGACTTGTAACAAGCCACATAAAACTCAGTTGAGATTGAAAATCCGTGTGTCGCTGGTTCGATTCCGGCTGAAGCCACCATGTATAATTTAGCTGTCTAAGACAGCTTTTTTTATTGCATCCCACGACCATTTTACTCGAAAAAGTGAACAAACTGTAACTTTTGACAAACGATTTTTATGCTATTATGAGATTGAGGGTGAGTAATATGAAGAAAATTTTGCTGCTATTGTTTTTTTTGATTATTGTAAGTGGTTGTGTTCAAATAAACGAAGATGACGCGACTCCAACAATTGAACAAAATGATAAGACGTATAGTTTTAATGAGGTAACAGATTTTGAGATAAACCTTTCTCATTCAGTAATAGTAAGTATGAATAACATAAACTATACAGTATATAATCAGGTAAAGCTAGCTAATTTGATTAGTTTTACCTCTTTTAAAGTAGACTATGATGAGTTGAAGTATGATTATAAGGTTACTTTCAAAGAAGGGACCAAAGATTTCGAGGTGTTCGTAATTGGAAAGTATGATGCTGCTGTTATTAAACTTTACGGCGATGATGGAACTTTATATTCGAGTGTGAAGGATGTAGATGAAATCACTTTAATGATGAGTGATGGAATAGGAGCAGAAAACAACGTATTCGAAACATATGAGAAAATATCGGACTTAGAGGGATATACTTTGTATAAATTACGAGGAGACGCCTATAATGATTTCTTGATAGAAGATTTTAATAGTCGTTTGTATGTTCCTGCAGTTGTGCAACCCGCTGTGATTAATGAGGTTAATATTGATGGAGAACTTATTATAGAGATATTGTCAGAAGAGTATACTGAACATATGACTACAAAGTTGGAGTACCCCTTTGCAGTATATTATGTAAAGTTTGAAGATAATAGATATTCTATAGATGACTCTTTAATACCCAAAAGGGTACTTGAACACTTTATCGCTGAAGATGATGATCTCTTCTTGTTTGCGATAATATTTGAGTAATTCCATTTTTAACCTATAAAGAGTTTGCCGTCTCTTTAAATGTATATCCAAAACGGGAATTTTTGGAATGGTTATACCTTATGTATAGAATTTCATTGATTATCTTGGGATTTATTGTATTGCGTAACTATTTGGTACTAGAAAGATGAAAAAGATTGCTACCTAGACTGAATATTCCTGTGATGCTGTCGATTCCGGCTGAAGCCATCATGTATAAATTAGCTGTCATATGACAGTTTTTTTACGCTCAAAAGTGAAGGATTTGTAACCACTTTGTTTGTGTATATCGGTGTATAATGAACTAACGAGGGAAAAGGAGAGTACAAACGAAATCACTTTTGAAACCTTTGAGGGAAGATAAATGGAGACTTTTATTAGTTGTGGCGTTTGTTTTTCAAGTTAGTAGTTTAATTACCTTTTTTATTCCTGGGAACATTGAGTTGTTTTTTTCTCTATTTTTGATCGGTGGAGGACTAGTCATAATTTATAGTTTATCTCTTATCTTTCGTAGCGATGCAAAAAAATTCCCTAATGGAGTGGATATAAGTATTACTAAGAAGGTGCTTTTAACAATAATTGTGGGAGTACTTGTTATTAGTATGCTTGACGGAAACTGGTTGTTGAGTGTTGGAATCATATTAATTGGAGTAAGTGTTTTTTTTAGGAGGAAAGAATGAGTAAATTTGTTAGACAGATGATACAAGGTTTTATCATTTTATTTTTATTGGATGTGATTTTGCTTATGACATTTGATAGTTATGCAAACTTAGGAATGTATAAGTACTTAGTTTTAATTATTCCTTATAGTGTTATTAATGTGTTAGTTGATAGATACTTAACAAAGAAGGAACTGCAAGTGTAATTAAGTGAGTAGCAATTAGTGTTATAGCTGTCTTAGGACAGCTTTTTTTATGGTGTTTTATTTAGAAAGTATCATATTAAATAAGTTTGTGTTAACATAAAGCAGGTTATATATCTATTCAAGGAGGAACGTATGAAATTAAATGAAATTTATCATGGTTTTAAGCTTGTTGAAACTGAGTTTATTAAAGAAGTTCAGTCTGAAGCAAATGTTTATTTACACGAAAAAAGTGGAGCTAGATTACTGCACTTAAAAAACGATGATGACAACAAGGTGTTTTCTGTAGCTTTCAGAACACCAGTAAGTGATAGTACCGGTGTTCCTCACATAGTGGAGCATTGTGTATTATCGGGATCAAGAAAGTATAAAACAAAAGAACCATTTATGGATATGGTAAAGGGGAGTTTAAAAACATTTATTAATGCTATGACATTTCCTGATATGACAATTTATCCTGTAGCGAGTAAAAATGAAAAAGACTTTAGAAATCTAATGGATGTTTATTTGGATAGTGTATTTTTCCCAAGTATGCACGAAGATAAAGAAATCTTTATGCAAGAAGGATGGCATTATCATATTACAGATAAAAATGAACCTATTACATATAATGGTGTTGTGTTTAATGAAATGCGAGGAGCATATTCTACACCACTTACCCAGTTAAGTGAATATGTGGGGAAAACATTGTTTCCTGATACAACGTATCAATATTCTTCAGGAGGAAATCCTGATGTTATTACAGATTTAACATTAGAAGGGTTTAGAGATTTCCATACAAAGTATTACCAGCCGAGTAACGCGTACATTTATGTTTATGGTAATGGAGAAATAATGGATTATCTAAAGCATATCGATGAAGATTATTTAACTCATTTTGTTGCTGTCGATGTAGATTCTGAAATTAAACTTCAAGAAACATTTGAAAAACCAGTATCTAAAACATACAAATACAATAATCAAAATACGGAAAATGAAACGTATTTAAGTAAAAACTATGTTTTAGGATTAAGTACAGATTCTAAACTTCATATTGTCGGAGATGTAATGAAAGAAGTGTTAGTAACTTCAGCATCTGGACCAATTAAAAAAGCATTGTTAGATGCAGGTATCGGACAAGACATTATGTGTGATGTAGACGGTGGATTACAGCTGTACTTGTCAATCACTGCTAAAAATGCAAATGCCAAGGATCAAGAGAAGTTTGAATCAATTATTGAAGAGACTTTACAAAAAGTAGTACAAGAAGGTATTAATACAAAAGCCTTAGAATCAGCAATTAATATTACTGAATACAACTTAAGAGAAGCAACAGGATTTGCGACAAAAGGAATTGTATATCATATTAATTCGATGAACTCATGGTTGTATGATGGTGGACCAACGAATTTGATTCAATACGATGAAGATTTAAGAACAGTTCGTTCATTTGTAGGGACTAGTTATTTTGAAAACTTCATTAAGGAGTACTTAATAAACAATAATCATGTGGCGACAGTTACAATGATTCCAGAACAAGGTATCGCCGAGGAAAAAGCAAAGGTTGTAGAAGAACGTCTTTCGGAATATAAAGCTAGTTTGACAGAAGCAGAGTTAGCAGACTTAGTAGAAGAAAATCTATCTTTACAAAAGAAACAACTGTCACCTGATAGCGAAGAAGCGATTGCTACAATTCCGCAGTTAAGTGTTTCAGATGTAAACAAAGATGTAGAACGTGTTGAGACTAGTGTAGAAAAAGTTGATAATTATACATTATTACACCATAATATATTCGCTAACGACATCGCCTATGTTGAGATGCTGTTTAATATTAAAGATCAACCAATAGAAGAAGTACCTTATATTGGTTTATTAGCAGATTTAATCGGAGAAGTGGATACAACAGATTTAGATTATGGCTCGTTAAATCATGAAATCTATAGATTAACTGGTGGGATTTCTACATCTACAAAAGTATTAGAACACCAAAACCGAGATTATATTCCAAAACTTGTTGTAAGTGGTAAAGTAGTAGCGAATCGTGTGGATGAGTTGCTAAAACTAATGAATACATTAATCACTTCATCGGTATTTGAAAACACAGACAGATTAAAAACTGTATTGATGAGTATCAAATCTAAAACAGAAATGAGTATCAACTATAGAGGTGATAATTATGCATCACTAAGAGTTGCTTCTTACTTCTCTAAAGCATCAAACTACAGAGAACAAATTAAAGGGTTTGAATACTTCTGGTTTATTAACGATTTGGTACAAAACTTTGATGAAAGAAAAGAACAGTTAGTTGAAAAACTAACAAATCTATACAATAAGTTATTTAACAAAAACAACATGATTATCAGTTTCACTGGTACAAGGGATGATTATGAATTATTTAAAAAACATCATGAAGTAGTGCTTGAAAATATTCAAGATAAAATAAGAGAAGATATGAACCACAATATTACATTAGAGAAAAAGAATGAAGGTATTGGATCTGATTCGAATGTACAATATGTAGCCACTGGATATAACTTTAAAGAGTTAGGATATGGCTATACAGGACACATGCAAGTATTAAGAACTGTTTTAAGTTCTGAATATTTACATGATCGCATTAGAGCGAAAGGTGGAGCATATGGTTATGGTATTACCTTTGCGAACACTGGAGATTTAGTAGGTACAACATATAGAGACCCTCGTTTGAAAGAGTCGTTAGATGTATTTAAAGAAGCGTCTGAGTTTGTTAAAGAGTTATCATTGGATCAAGAAGCGTTAACAAAATTAATCATCGGTGCGATTAGTCGTTCTGATGCAGCGTTAACTGCTAAAGGCAAAGGTGCTCAAAGTACAGAAAACTTCATCAGTGGTAAAACGTACGAGTTCATGCAACAAGAAAGAGATGCGATATTAAATATCACATTAGCGGACTTAAAAGCAATTGCTCCACTATTAGATGAAGTAATGCAAAAAGAATATTACTGTGTATATGGTAATCAAAACAAATTAAATGAAAATAAAGAATTATTTAAAGAAATAAAATCTTTAAACACATAAGCGAAAACTCCTACTAAAATGTAGGAGTTTTTTTCGTTCAGCTGATAAAGGTATATAATTGTTATGGAGGTGCTATTATGGAAAAAACGATACTAAATAAGTTGAAAGCAGAAACGATTAATATAGCAAACACACATGACTGGTTAAATAAAGATGTCTTAGTAGTTTCAGCTCGTGCTTTAACACCTTTAGAGGCCATAGGAACTCCTGAAAGAGACGATTATCCGATTCTTGCTGGAAAAGAAGTTATGATAGAGGCAACATTTCAAGGAAGTAAAGGTCAAGCCTTTACGGACCAATCAGGGTCATTTAAAGGTAGTGTTGAACAAGTGTTAAACATGAGTCTTAACGATAACTTTGAACGTGCCATTTTTATAGCTGTTTCGAATGCTATCTTTAAAGAGGTAAAAAAGGTTTCAAAGACAATTCACTGTAAAAATGAAGAACCTAAACAATGTGCTAATGAATTAGTAACTGTAATAAGGAAAAAATATGAGAAGCCTAATATTGCATTTGTGGGATATCAACCCGGCATGCTAAATGCATTAAGTAAACACTTCAAAATGCGTGTAGTGGATTTAGATCCAGAAAACATCGGTAAACATTTTGGGGATGTGGTTGTAGAGGATGTTGAGTATACAGATGAAGTTTTAAACTGGGCAGACTTGATAATAGCGACTAGTTCAACTGTTGTGAATGAAACAATGCAAAATTTTATTACAAATAAACCTGTTCTATTTTATGGTATAACTGGTGCATCAACTCTTAAAATGCTAGAGTTAGAGCAATACTGTGCTTACGGTAAGTAGTTTTTAAAGCTGTCCTTGGATGGCTTTTTTTATGTTATATTTTGTATAGGGTGATTATATGATTAAAGAGATTTTTGAAAACAATTTAAAGCAAGAAATTTGTAAAGACATACTAAGAGATTTACCGGAGTGGTTTGGGATTGAAGAGTCAACAAGAGAATATATTGATACAGTAGTGAAGTATCCATTTATTGCGTTTTATGATGGTGATGAGGCAGTTGGGTTTTATTCTTTAAGAGAAGAGAATGCTCATACTTTAGATATGTATGTGTTAGGTGTGAAGAAAAAGTATCATAACTCAGGCGTAGGGACGAAGTTACAAAACTTTGTGTTTGAATACGCAAAAGAAAAAGGATACAAACAGTGTATAGTATTGACCTTATCTAGCAAACATAAAGACCCTGGTTATGCACTAACGAGAAAGTTTTATCACAAGATGGGCTTTATAGATTTATATGAAACAGACAAAATTTGGGATGAGTTTAATCCGACATTGATAATGGTGAAAACAATATGATTATACGTAAAATGAACAGTGATGACCTTGAAATAATAATTGAGTTAGAAAAAAGAGCAAGACAAGAGGAACCGAATGTCTTTCCAAAATTTAAAGAAGATGCATTTAGAGTAGGTTTCAAAAAAGAAAGTATCGAAGATGTTGAAAATAATGAAGTTATTTTATGTATTGATAATGAAAAAGTAATCGGAAGAATAGACGTAATCATTGAAAGAAGTTTTTTTGATTTTGAACGTGTAGGTTACATTGATTGGGTTTATGTGTTAAAGTCTTATCGTAAACAAGGAATTGCCAAAAGATTATTTTCTGAAGCAGAGAAGTTGTTTTTGGAAAAAGAGGTATCTCAGTTTTATTTGTTTGTTGCAAAAAATGAAGAAGCACAAGCTTTTTACAAACGTACTGATATTGAAGTTATGACGATCGAAAGAGGAATGAAGAGACTGAAATAAATTCGGTCTCTTTTGTTTTGAACAGCGAAAACCTAATGTAAAGAGTCAGTGGCATTTATGAATAAGGAAATATAATCGTAAGTGATTATGTTTCTTTTTTTATGCAGTTCTAATGCGATTACTATTTTTGTATTTAGTGATTATGAGTCAAGTAGCCATTTAAATTGAGGTGTAATGTTGTGAAAATAACATAATGGTATAATAAAATGTAAGGGGGGAGTGATTTTATGTTAGGTAAAATTATAACTTGGACACCTAGGGTACTCAGTATCTTTGTGATTGCTTTGTTGTTTTTACTGTCATTTGATATGCTTCTGGCGGAGTTTACAATTTGGGAGAAGATATTAGGTGTTCTAATACAAAATATCCCAACAGCAGTATTTGGAGTCATTTTGTATTTAAGTTGGAAAAGACCGTGGGTAGGAGGAATTTTTTATTTAGCAGCAGGGATTTTTTATTTATGGTTGATGCGGAATAGTGATGATACATTTGTAGAAGCGCTATTGTCTAGTTTAGGGTTAGCAATTCCAGTGTTTGTTACAGGGGTATTGTTTATTCTAGATTGGAAGATGAACGAAAGAGGCTAAGGCCTCTTTTGTTTTGTGAAAGGTTTGTAAACAATCATTAAATGAACGATTTTGTATTGACCGTAAAGTTGCTTTACCTAGTAAAATATAGTTGAAAAATAAGAAAGGGATTTAATTTTGATGAAAAAAATATTATTAGGGTTATGTTTAGCAATTACGTTAACATTAACCGCATGTCAACCAAAAGAAGTTGAAGTGATTAAAGAGGTTGAAGTAGAAGTACTTGTTCCGACTCCTATGGATCCAATTTTTACTCCTGGAACATATGAAGCAGAAGCGTTGGGACGTAAAGGGATTGTGAGAGTAGCTGTAACGTTTGATGAAACACATATCACAAATGTTACCGTGTTAGAACATAGAGAAACAAAAGTGGTTTCTGATGTTGCGTTAACACAAGTGCCACAAGAAATCGTTATGTATCAAACAACTGGTGTTGATACAGTGACAGGGGCTACATTCAGTAGTTACGCTGTTAAAACTGCAGTTGCGAATGCAATTGAAATGGCTGGTGGAAATAAAGCTGATTTTAGTCATGCGGCAGCTTATGGTGAAGTTGAAAAACAACAAGTAACATTAGATTATGATTATGCTGTTGCTGGTGGTGGATTAGCAGGTATGATGTCTGCATTAACGGCTGCCGAAGCTGGTCAAAAAGTTGTTCTATTTGAAGAGATGGGGTTCTTAGGTGGAGCAATGCACTGTGCTGCTGGAGTTGTTGCTGGTTTAGGTACAGAATTATATGTTGGTGATCCTAAAGGTAAATATTCTTCTCCTGAAGCTTATGCTGCTGATAGATGGTATAACCAAAACATTATGTATGCTGATAAAGCATTAATTCCTGAATGGACTCCTGAAACAACTCCTATGAGTTATTTAATGCATAGTGAAAATACAGAAATGACTCAAGAGTTAATCGACAGAGGTGTGAAGTTCATGGGACCAACTAGATCATTATCTCATGTATTAGGTAGGGGATACTTCCTTGGTACAAGTGATTTTGTTGCTTGGTTAGAAGGTGAATTAGAGTACAACAATGTAACGATTATTAAATCTACAGAAGTTACTGAAATCATGATTGAAGATGGTAAAACTGTTGGGTTAAAAGCAGAAGGTAAAAATATTGACTATACTGTAAATGCTCCAGCTGTATTAATCGCAACAGGTGGATGGAACTCAAATAAAGATATGGTAGCTGAAAACTATCCAATTTATGAAGGTGCTGCATCTAGTTCGTTTTATACTGCAGATGGTTCTTCAATTGAATTAGGTACTGAAGCTGGTGCTGGTATTGCTGGAATGGATTTAGGATTTAGCCAATTATGGTTAACTGCTAGAGGACATATTGAAATTCCATTCTTCCAATTCTTTAATACTTCATTAGCAGTAGATGCTTATGGTGATGATATACCTGCATTCGCAAGTTATAGAGATACTTGTGACATGTTGTTAACAGATGACCAATACGGTGGATATGTATACTTCATGTGGGATGAAGCAGAAAATCCTTCAATCTTAACTGGAGAAGGTGTTCCATCATATGCAGGTAATGCTTCTCATGGATATCCTGAATTATATGAATTAGGTGACGTTGTTGAATATGAAAGTGTTCAAGCAATGGCAGATGCGTTAGGTTTAGATGACCTAGTCGCAACAATAGAAGAATACAATACTGCTGCAGATGCAGGTGAAGGTGTATTCGGACTACCTTCTTATAAAGTAAACAAAATTGAAGGTAAAGTATATGCGATGAAAGTATTACCAAGTATCTATGTATCTTACGGTGGATTAACAGTAGATCAAGATATGAGAGTATTAGATACTGAAGGTAATGTAATCGAAGGTTTATATGCAGCGGGTGATGCAATTGGTTCTCCAGAAAGACAAGAAGGTATGAAATATACTGCTGGTGTAACAATGGCGATGAGTTTTGGTAAAGTTGCTGCTGAATCAATGATTGAAGATAAACAATAACTAGGAACTTTGATATAATCTCCTAACGAAAAGCAAACGAGGAATCGTTTGCTTTTGTGTTATAATTTTTTTGAGGTGTTTTTTTATGAAAATCAGTATTGGAAAGTTAGCAAAAATATTCGGATTAACGAAGGAAGGGCTTCGTTTTTATGAGAGAAACAATATGATTGAACCAGGTAGAGATGATTCGAATGGATATCGGTTTTATTCTGGATTTGATGTGCAAAAAGTTGCGGTTATTAAAAAGATGAAAAACTTGGGCTTTTCATTAGATGAAACAAAAGAGTTAATGAGCCCTATTTCGATGGAAGACTTTGGAAAACACCATAATGAACGATTAGATGTGTTAGAAAAGGAATTAAAAATTCAACAAATTATGATTGATAAACTAAAGTTACAACAAGAAATATATGATCATTTAGAAGACGTAAAGGATAAACCAGAAATTGTAGAGATTGAAGGGTTTTATCATCTAGATTTTGTTAGTATTGAAAAGTTATTAAATAGAAGCGAACTAATTGATGAAGTAAGCAAATGGTTCCAACATATGCACATTGTCAGTGCTTCATCAGTTTTACCTAAAAAGGCATTTTTAGGGGAAAATGTACAATGTCATAAAGGATTAATTATTGCGAAGGAAGACGCCGAATTATTGGATATTCATCTTTCGGAACATATGAAAGAATTGCCAAAAAGTAAATACGTTAAAGTAATCGCTGTTGCTAATTTAAAAATTCCTGAGTTACCATATGTTCAGATGTTACCTTCAGCAATGGAGTTTATCAAAGAGAATAACTTAAAGATTACCGGAGCTGGATTTACAAGAGTTGTAACGAGTTATGTAAATGAACGTGGAGAAAGTGTTATTATTTCAAAATTATATATACCGATAGATTGACCATAAAGTACCTTTACACCTTATAATGTCGTAGAGGTATAGTATGAAAAAGTTATGGATATTACTTGTGTTGTTTTTAGTAGGATGTACACAAGTTAAAAGTGAAGATGTATTAGAGTCAGAGGGACCGGTATTTGTTGTGGTTCATAAAGGAGAAATACTGTTAGAGATTGATCCAGATGTGGATAAATCTTATTATTTTGAAGGTTCAGAAGGTCCAATGATTGCAGAAGTTGAAGATGGTTTTATTCGACTTATTGAGTCAAACTGTCCAGAACAGTTGTGTGTAGCACAAAGTTGGATGGGAGTAGAAGACCGTTTACCTATTATTTGTTTACCAAATGAAGTGATGATTTCTTCAAGTACTGCTATGTTTAATTAACAACTCATAAGAGTTGTTTTTATATGGTACAATTTGTTAAGGAAGGTGGTTTTATGAAACTGAGGGGTTCTTTTATAGTTTTATTTTTAAACCTAATATATATTGTTGGATTAATTTTTTTACTGATTGATGGTCCTAGTACACAAGACTTGTGGGCAATGATTTTAGTGCTTGTTGGAGCAACTGTCATTACATGGGGATATTTTAAAGGGAAGTTATTCGCTGTGTTTGGTGCATTTGGTTTTGGTGCTATTATTCTGTTTATCTCGATACCAGACGGAATGAATCCTGGTTTTCTTTTATACTGGTTAGCTGGATTTTTAGGAGGAACAACAAAAAAATAATTTATAAGGGGAGAATCCCCTTTTTTTAGTTGTGAATTTTAGGTGCTAATCGTTAATGAACTGTAACTTTTGAAAGGGTGTTTTTGTGCTATAGTAAATTAAGGGGGGATGCTGTTTGGAACTTTTCAAATATAGCGCGACGTTAGAATCCCTGAAAGAATCTGGTAGTTTGGTAAACAATTGTATGGTTATTAATTGGAAGTTGATTAAAAGTGAACTTATCGTATCACATAATATGAACAATCTAGATATGCCATTGTATGACATGTTAGAGTCAGTCAAAAATGAAGTTTTATCATATTGCGGGAACCCAGATGGCTTAAAGGAATTGATTGAGAACGTCCAGTAGGTTTCAATATGTATTACATAAAAGTCCATAAACTGGGCTTTTTTTCTTTTATAAAGTAGCTTTGGAGCATTTAAAATAGGATGTATTTTCTAAAAGTATATACTATAAGTAAGAAGGTGATGAAATGAAAAAAGATATGAGTTATTATGTGACTAGAGAAAATGGAACTGAACCTGCATTTAGTGGTGAGTATGATCATCACTATGAAAAGGGAATTTATGTGGATGTAAACAGTGATGAAGTTTTATTTAGTAGCTTGGATAAATATGATTCAGGGTGTGGTTGGCCAGCATTTACTAAACCAGTGGAGAAGGTAAAGGAAAAAGCTGATTTTTCGTATGGCATGCATCGCGTGGAAGTTCGAAGTATGGATGCTGATTCTCATTTAGGCCATGTGTTTTGTGATGGTCCAAATGGTGGATTGAGATATTGTATAAATTCAGCTGCTTTGAGGTTTATACGTTATGAAGACATGAAAAAGCAAGGATATTCGGAATTTCTTAGCTTATTTGACTAAAGCCCTTCGGGGCTTTTTTTGTTATACTTATAAAAGGAGGATTTTAGTATGATCGGATTTATTGGAATTGGTGTAATGGGTAATGGTATGGTAAATAATCTATTAAAAGCTGGTTTAGAAGTAGGTGTGTTTACTCGTACTAAATCTAAGGCCAATGAAGTAGTGAATAATGGTGCAGTTTGGTTTGATACTGTAGAAGAAGTAGTGAAGAATTCTGAAATTGTAATTACAATGTTGGGGTATCCAAAAGATGTTGAAAGTATTTATAATACAATGTATGAAGTAGCTAAGGGACAAGTATTTGTAGATATGACAACTTCAACTCCTAAGTTAGCATCGGAGTTGGATGCTAAATTTAGAGAAAAAAATTCTTTTGTCGTTGATGCTCCTGTATCTGGAGGAGATGTTGGTGCCAAAAATGGTACATTAGCTATTATGTGTGGTGGAGAAAAGGGTGCCTTTGATAAAGTGAAGCATTTATTTGAAATCATGGGGAAAAACATTTCTTATTTAGGAAAAGCAGGATCAGGTCAACATACTAAGATGGCTAATCAAATAGCTGTTGCAGGGTCAATGTTAGCTTTAGCAGAATCAATGGTGTATGCAAAAGCGGCAGGTCTTAGTGAAGAGGGAGTTTTAAATACCATTTCTAAAGGGGCTGCAGGTTCTTGGAGTTTAGATAATTACGGTCCAAGAATCTTAAAAGGAGATTTTGAGCCAGGGTTCTATGTAGAGCACTTCTTAAAGGATCTAAAAATCGTCGTAGAAGAAAGCGAAGCTTTTGGACTAGATTTAAAAGGAACAAAATTAGTGAAAGAATTATATGCTCGTTTGGTAGACTTAGGGTATGAAAAATCAGGAACGCAGGTTATATATAAGGCATATTAATTAGAAACACGTTCATAGTATGAGCGTGTTTTTGCTTTCGTATCATATGTTACAGTAAGGAATTTATGTCTTTACTATAATGAAGTAGAACAAATGTGGACCTGATGTGTGTTATAGCCAAAAATCCCACTATTATAAGAATAATTGTATGCTTGCGAACTATTAACGAAAATGTAAGTATTTACAAAGAAAATTAGCGTTTACAGTAGCGGAAAAGAGGGCGTATAATTAAATGAAAAGGATTATTTCTAGAAAGGAGAGAATTTTATGTCACAGGACTCAGTTATGAAGTTAAGGGAGCTGTATAATGACTGGATAAAAGACGACACAATTTCACTGGAAAAGGAAGAAATTTTCATGAAGTTGTTGGAGTATACTACAGAGACACAAAAAGATATTTGTGGTAAGTGTATTCCTTGCCGTGACGGAATTCCAATCATCAAGTCATTGGTAGATAAATTTGAAGCAGGGCATGCTTCAAAAGATGATTTATTGAAGATTGAAGAGTATGTAGCAAACTTAAGAGGTTCTAAGTGTAGTGTAGGGTTAGACTATGGTAAGAACATGGAAGTAATATTAAAAAATAATTTTAATGATTTTTATGAAAAAATTAGATAAGGGAGGATTCTATGCCTAAGATTACGTTAAATGGAAAACAAGTAAATGCTAAGAGTGGTCAAACGATCCTTTCTGTAGCATATGAGAACGGAATTAAGATTCCGACTATTTGTTTTTTAAAAGAAGTAAACGAAATCGGTTACTGTAGAATGTGTGTTGTTGAGGTAAATACTGAAAAAGATTTAGTATCTGCTTGTGATACACCAATCAAAAAAGGGATGGTAATCGATACAGAAAGCGATAGAGTTATTGAGTCAAGAACATCAACGTTAGCTCTATTAGCGAAGAGACATAAGTTCAACTGCTGGACATGCCCTAGAGGGGATGGTTCATGTGATTTCTATAATTTACTGAAAAACTATAGAGTGGATGAATTCCATTTTGGAGCAGCAAGAGGACGTTTTGAGTACCAAATTCCAGGAGCAGCTATTACACAAGATCAAACAAAATGTGTTCTTTGTAAACGTTGTGTAGCGGTATGTGGTGAAGTAGTGACTGCGAAAGCACTTAAATTTAGAGATGAACCGGATGCAACAAATCCAATTGTTAGTCCAACACCAGGTTTATCATTCGATGAATCAGGATGTATCTCATGTGGTGAATGTACAAAAGTTTGTCCAACTGGTGCATTAATCGAAACAGATCATATGGATAAAGTAGAAGAAGCAATTCGTGTTGGAAAACATGTGGTTGCACAAGTGGATCCAGCAGTTAAGGCTGCAGTTGGAGAAGCATTTGGTTATCCTGTAGGTCAAGATGTTGCTGAAGTAGAAAACAAATTATACAACGCCTTTATGGAAGTTGGTTTCAGCGAGATTCAAGATGTTGCGAACAGTGCTGATTTAATGTTCATAGAACAAGCACAAGAGTTGTTAACACGTTTAGAAAAATTTGAACAAGGTCAAACGAATGTATTACCGATGTTTACATCAAGTAGTGCTGGGTGGATTCGTTATATCGAACAGTTCCAACCAAACTACTTAGAGAATGTTTCGTCAGTTAAATCTCCTCATATGATGAACGCTAGTTTATTAAGAGAAGCGAAAAAAGATGCTTATGTAGTATCTGTATTACCTTCTACAGCTGGTAAGTATGAGATTGAACGTTCTGAGTTTGATGGATTAGTAGATGCAGTATTAACGACAAGAGAGTTTGCAAGAATGTTGAAGAAAAACAAGGTTATCTTACGTGATTTAGAAGAGAAACCAATGAACTCATTCGCAGGGTTCGGACAAATGTTTGGGTCTGTAGGGACTGAAACACAAGCAACATTAAAACAAGCTGCTTCTATATTAGGAAGCGATCTTGAAATGGATATTAGTTCAATCCGAAATCTAGAAGATAATATACAAGAAGCAACAATTACAGTTGGTGGAAAACAATTAAATGTAGCTGTTGTTCACGGTGGTAAAGGAATTAAACGTATGTTTGAAATCTTAGCCGTTGGAAAAAAACAATATCACTTCATTGAAGTATCTGATAACTTTGGTGGATTGGTAAATGGTGGTGGACAACCAATTGTTCACGAAGAATATTTATTAGGTACAAATGTAGCAGCATTAAGAACTGATGGTCTTGATAGAGCTGCTGAATTACCTCAAAATAATCCGTTTGTAAAAACTGCTTATGAGAACTTAGGTAGACCAGGTTCGAATGAAGCGTATAAGTTATTACATACAAAATTTTCAAAGAAAAGCTTTAGAAGGGAGTAAATCGTAATGGCAAAAAATGTACACGTTGCAGAAGTGCAAGAGATGTTAAAACCAAAAAATGTCTACATTCCATTAGCTAGTACGAATTCGAAATATTACGATTTATTCGTAGAAGTTGGAGAAACTGTATTAATGGGGCAAAAGATTGCTGAAAGATATGGTGAACAACGTACTCCGATCTTCTCTAGCGTTAGTGGTACTGTAGAAAGTATCGTAGCAATGGAATTTTTTAGTGGAATTTTAGTAGACCACTTAGTAATTAAAAATGATAAAAAAGATGATGAAGTAGAATATGAAGCAATGACTGGTTTAGAAACTGCTAAAAACATTCAAAACTTTATCGCAGAGAAAGGGATTCGAGGATTAGACCAATCTGGTTTATATACAAGATTCGATTTCTCAAGAACTATTAAACATGTATTCATCAATGCTGTATTCCAAAATCAAGCATTTATGGGTATTGAAAATGATTTATACTTCGATGAAATGGAAGAAGTAATCGATGGTATGCAACTATTAAAGAAAGCTAGTTTAAGTGAAGTATATGTATTAGTGGATCACGATGCACATACAACGAAGTTTAAAGAAGCTGGATTTAATGTGATTAAAGTAAAACCTAAAGTGAGCAAAGCTTGGGCATATGATGCAATTAAAAAAGTTGTTGGAGTTGTTCCATTTAACTTAATGGATGCAGGTGTTCTATTTACGCCAATTCATTCAGCAAAAGCAGTTCATGACGCAGTAAGACTTGGGAAACCAGTTACACATACTCGTTTAGTTATGATGTGTTCTGATTCAAAAGACTCAACTGCTTTAGATGTAAAAGTTGGTACTCATTTTAATGATATCTTACATCATGTAAATAAAGAGTTTAAAGAAGAAATGGCAATATTCACTGGATCTGTTTTAAACGGGTTCACGATGAAAACAAATAACTTCAGTATTTCTGAACATATTAGTTCAATTGGTATTGAAACAAAACAAATCGAAGAAAATGTATGTGTGAAATGTGGTTTATGTAATGATATTTGTCCGGTAGGAATTTTACCTCAAAATATCATGGATGCGGAATTAAGAATGGTTGAAGAGAGATTATATGAATACAACTTAAAAAGTTGTATTGAGTGTGGATTGTGTTCTTACACATGTCCATCAGAAATCAATGTTTTAGAATGGGTACGTCGTGCTAAGCGTCGTGTGTCTAGGGGGTAAATGATGAGAAGAGCTCCGTATAAACTAGGTAAACTTAAATTTAACCATATTAATCAAGCATTACAAATCGCATTATTAATCACATTATTAACAAGTTTCTTCTTTGCAACAAGAATTGAAGATCTAGCTGGTGTAAACCCAGCGAGCTTATTAATCAATGCAGCAATTTCTATTGTTGTATCATTGGTTATTGAAATTTTATTCTTACGTTCTAGAGGAAGATGGAATGGGTTTAAAGATTTATACTTAAAACAAAGTCCATTATTAATTCCTTTAACAGTAGTATTATTATTACCACTACATGCAACATGGTTCACTGTTGTAGTTGCGACAGTTATGGCTGTATGGATTGGTAAATTAGTATACGGTGGATTTGGATATAGTATATTCAACGCTGCTATCGTGGGTGTATTATTCGCAAACTTATCATTCCGTTCAACAATGGGAAGTCCAGAAGGATTAACATACCCAATCGAATTATTAAAATTAGCAAGTGAAACAAATCAAATCGCATTATTAAGCCAACAACCATTATTCATCGGTGGGATGTATTATCCGATCGCAGCTGGTGCAATGAGTGGGTTGGTGTTAGCTGTATTATTCATTATCTTAGCAGCATTACGTGTTATTGATTGGCGTTTAACAGTTACTTATTTAGCAACTGTATTCGGAATCACATACATTATGGGTGGTTCTTATTACGCGATGGAACACTTGTTAAGTGGATTGGTATTGTTCGCAGGTGTGTTCTTAGTAACGGACCCAGTAACAACACCAACATCAAGAGAAACGAAATTGGTATTCGCAGTTATTGTTGGTTTATTAACAGTAATGGTACGTGTACTAGGTAGTAATACAGAAGGTGTATTATTTGCGGTATTACTTGGTAATATCTTTACACCATATATCAACCGTACTGCTAGACAAAGTAATATGAAATCATTCATCAAAACAATTGTGTTTGTTGTTGTATTAATAGTATTAGGTGGTTTAGTTATCGGATTTATCAATACCCCAGCTGAAGTAGCTGAGTTAATTGCTACGGGGGTGAACTTCTAATGAAACATTTAAGAATCGTATTATCGCTATTATTAGTTGTAGTAATAGCTATGGGTGGTATCTTCTATGTTGAGAGTGTCACTACTCCAATTATCCAAAAAAGATTAGAAGACCAAGCGAACGCAGCGTTATATGAAATGTTCGGTGTAGATCCTGAAAACACAGGTTCTTATTCAGTATCAGACGTTACAGAAAACTATGATGCAGATCCTCAAGGTACTGTATCAAAAGTATTCGAAATGAGAGACTCTGGAGAACTTGTTGGTGTTATTTATCAAGCTGAGACTGCTGGTATGAACCCAGGTATCTTATTCTTAGTCGCAATTGATACAGATACAAATGAATCAATCGCGGTTAATATACTTGCTGAATCAGAAACAGCAGGGATTGGTAAAGACTGGTTAGCAGAACAATCAAACTTAGATAAATTTGCAAACCAAAGTATTGAGTTTTTAAGAGATGAAGGTATTGATACTTCTGCTGGTGTTACATTAACTGGTAATGGTATGAATGCTGGTATGAAAAAAGTTATGATTTATCATGGTGTAAACTTCTTAGGTGAAGAAGCACCAGTTATTGAAACTAAAGAAGAAATCATCACTAGAGTAACTAGTGAATGGTTAGGTGGAGCTGGTACAGATGTTACTGGTGACTATGAAGACAATGTATTAATTAATACAATCAAAAATAGTGGAGAAACTTATGTGTTCGAAGTTATTTATGTAGGATTCGTAACAGATAATCCAAGTACATTCTTAATGGCTGTAGAAAATGGAACTATTACAGGATTCCAATCAGTTGAAACATTTGAAACTGCTGGTATTGGTCAAACATTGGTTGATAATCCAGAATTCGCTGCCCAATTTGTTGGTAAAGATGTAGAAGCATTTATGACTGACGGTGGAGCAGACTTCGTATCTGGTTCAACAGCATCTTATACATTAGATGGAATTAATGAATCTATTCTTGAAACATTAGATGTTTATCAAAAACAAGTCTTAGGTGTTCAAGATGAAGAAGCACCAGTTATTACAATTGATGAAGCAAGACCGACAACATTTGAAGTTGGAACTGAAGCTCCTAATTGGGATATTTATGCAACAGCAACGGATAATGATGAAGTAACTTCACTTACAAACAATGGTGCTGAAGTAGACTTTAGTCAAGCTGGAACTTACACAGTAACATTCACTGCTACTGACCCAGCAGGTAACGAAGCTACAGCAGAATTAGTAGTTGAAGTAATCGAAGGTGCAGTAGAGTTCGAATTAATCCCTGTTTCTGAGGATATTCAAGCTGTATTAGCTGGAATGTATACATCAGAAGGATTCCACGATGAAGGAATCACTACAGGTTCAATTCAAGGTATCTATACTGCAAGAGATGCTGAAGGTAATATCCTTCAAGTATTCTACAATGTAGCAAGTAGTAATGGATCATGGGCAAGCGATAACTCAATTATGGTACAGTTTGCACCAGGTTCAAACTCAATTGTAGCTATTAACGTATTCGATAAAAATGCAACATATCATACAGATGATTATGCTCCAAACGGTGGCAAAGGTGAGGATTTGGACTCATCAGTAATTGCCGAAGTTTGGACTGATGTAGATGGATTAGGACAAATTGCAGAGACTGATATAGATTCAGTTGCTGGTACTACTGCAGAGGAATCATTCCCAGGTATGATTGAATCTATTGAGGAAGTGTTACAGTATCAAATTGATAATAGTATTGGAGGTGCTCAGTAATGAAAAAAGATAGAAGTTTAGCAGATATCTTCATGACGGGTATCTTTAAACAAAACCCAACATTTGTGCAGTTCTTAGGGTTATGTCCGACATTGGCCGTAACAAGTAAAGTTGAGAATGCATTAGGGATGGGTGCAGGTACAATCTTTGTACTTGTAATGAGTAACTTGATTATCTCATTAATTAGAAAACACGTTCCAGATGAAGTACGTATTCCGATTTATATCGTAATCATTGCATCACTGGTAACAATCTTAGAAATGTTTATGAACGCATTTGTTCCGGATTTAGCAGCTGCTTTAGGAACGTTCTTAAAGTTAATCGTAGTAAACTGTATTATCTTAGGTAGAGCGGAAGCATTCGCAGCTAAAAATGGACCACTTAAATCTCTTGCCGATGGTTTCGGTATGGGGATTGGATTCACATTAGGTATTGCGTTAATCGCAGTATTCCGTGAGTTGTTCGGATTTGGTTCTATTCTTGGAATCGCAATTATCCCTGAACAATATCAATTAAGTATCTTAAGTGGACCTGCTGGAGCGTTCTTAGTATATGGTATCTTAGTAGGTCAAATATTAAGAGTTCAAAAAATCCTTGCAGACCGCAGGGAAGCGAAAGAAGAGGTGACAATATAGTATGGAATTAATCGCTATTGCTTTTGGTGCAATGTTCGTATCGAACGTATTGTTATCACAATTCTATGGGCTATGTTCATTCTTAGGTGTATCAAAACAAAAAGATGCAGCCTTATCAATGGGTGGAGCTATTACATTAGTTATTACATTAAGTGCGATGATCGCATGGGTATTAAACAAATATATCTTAGTTCAGTATGATATAGTGTACTTGAACACAATTGTATTTATCTTAGTAATCGCAGCATTTGTACAGTTAATTGAGATGTTCTTAAAAAGATACTCTCCAACGATTTACCAATCATTGGGTGTATACTTACCATTAATCACAACAAACTGTGCGGTATTAGGGGTTGCAATCGATGCTACACAAAAATTTGATTATTCATTTATGGAAACTACAGTGTATGCATTTGCAATTTCATTAGGGTATTCATTTGTAATTTATTTATTCAGTGCTATCCGTGAAGAGATGAGTGCGTACGATATTCCGGAAAACTATCAAGGATTATCAATCGCATTAATCACTGCCTTCATTATGGCGATGGCATTTATGGGATTCGGAGGGATGGTATAGTATGGAAGGTATTTATATCGTTTTAATACTAGCAGTTGTATTATCAATTGTAATTGCTTTAATCTTGTCATTCGCTTCTGAAGCATTCTATGTGTATGAAGACCCGAGATTACAAGACATCATTAATTTGCTTCCACTAGCAAACTGTGGACAATGTGGGAACCCCGGGTGTAAAGGGATGGCTGAGAGTATTCTTTCAGAAGAGTCTAAGCTTACCTCTTGTAAACCAGGTAACCAAGAAATGCGTGATGCAATTAAAGAGTATTTAGAATCTCATCCAAATGAGGATGGAGAATTTACTAAAGTTAAAATGTAAGTTTAAAGGTTGGATTTTCCAACCTTTTTCTTTTTTCCTATGTGTACAAACCTAAATTGACTTGTTCATTTTGAATTGCTAAAATACGCTTGAGAATGTGTGAAAGAAGGAGAATAATATGAAAAAAGCAAGTGTAATTTTAGCAAGTGTTTTTGTGCTTATGCTCACAGCATGTGTAGCGAAGGAAACATCACTACCGGATGTGGTAACAATGGAGAATATAGATGAGGTTTTATTTGCTGAAAACGTACAATTAGTAGATGTCAGAGACTGGGATGAAAAAATGAGTTCAGGATATATTATGGGATTTGAAATGCTTCCCTTTTATGATTATTTTGAAGCTGAAGGACACATCTATAGAGAGGATGGAGATTTGGTGTTTTCCCCAGAGGATATCGTCAATCCAGCGTACATCAAAAACTTCTTTAATAAAGATGCGAGAGCTATTTATATCACATGTAGCTCACGTGCGAGAAGCACTTATATGGTAGAGGTATTACATCATTTGGGATACGAAAATGTGTACGAAGTTGGATCAGTTCCTCAGTACAGAGGAGATTATAAAATCAATGGCGATGGTCAGTATACCTTCCCACAAGTGGAGGAATAATATGAAAAAATTATTCATTATTTTAACGTTGGTATTTTTAACAGGTTGTAGTAATTACGAGAACAACGTTGAACTTCAAGAAACCCCTGAGATCGAATATTTACCTATATACTATATGGAACACTTAAGTGGACCTAGAGTAGAGACGACGAGACCTGTTGCTGTTTTGTTTCAATTTGATTTAGTAGGATACAGCAAATACCAAATATCTTATCTATCATGTGGCTGTAGAGCTATTGAAAACTGTTACCAACAAGTTACATACATCGAACTGACAGATGATGGTACAGTGCAATTTATCTCGTTTGATGAGGATTCAAACGGCCACTACATAGCTGCGATGTGGGGAGATTCAAATCCAACTCCAGCAGGAAAAACAAGAGAAGATTTTGAGGAGCAATATATCCCGTTCTTCATTGGAAAAACACCTGAAGAGTTAGCTGTATATAGTTCAATTGAGGACTTAACGGACTGGGAATATGTGGATGAATATGCTGGGTCCAGCGTTTCTGTAAATAATATACTAAGAGCTATTCAAGGACTGCAAGAGTACCACTTAAATAGAAAAGAATAAGGCCCGGTTTTGGGCCTTTTTTTAACGTTATTCGACCACGTTTTATTAGTGTACGAACTACAGTGATTCGTTCATATTAAGATTGTTTTTGTATCTTATGTTACACACTTATTTACGTAAGAAAATTTGGGGTAAAAATAATGCTTTTTTTAGCCTTTAGTATGTTGACTAACTAAATACCCCTTGATAGAATAGTTTGTGTAAAAACAAAATATTTTTAAAGGAGATTATTATGAAAAAATTATTAGTATTAGTAATGGTTGTAGCTGCAACATTTTCTTTAGCAGCATGCGCACCAAAAGAAGTTGAACTTCCTGCAGAAGTTACAATGGAAAACGTTGATGAAATCTTAGAAGCAGAAAATGTACAGTTAATCGATTTAAGAGACTGGCAAGACAAAATGGCTTCAGGATACATCGCTGGATTCGAAATGATTCCATTCTTCCAATATTTAGAATTAGAAGGTCACTTAGTAAGAACTGATGGAGACTGGGAATTCGCAGCTGAAGATATCGTAAATGAAGCAGTTTTAAGAAACTTCTTCGATGAAGATGCAAGAGCTATCTACTTAATGTGTGGTTCTGGAACTAGAGCTGGATTCGTATTAGCAGCATTAGAAGAATTAGGATATACAAACGTTCATAACGTTGGTGGAATTAAAGATTATACAGGTGCTAACCAAGTAAGTGGTGATGGTGCTTACGTATTCCCACCAGCTGCTGAATAATCTAAAAGAAAAAAATTAAAAGGAGATTACTATGAAAAAGATAATTTCATTATTATTATCTTTAGTACTAGTAGTTACTCTTAGTGGTTGTGCCGATTATGCAGCGAACACTGAAGCTAGTGGATCTGCAAATGTTGAAGGCTTAGGAATTTATACAGTACAACATATCAGTGGGGAAGGGCATGAAACGCCAAGACCCGTGAAAGTATTATTTGAGTATAAAATGTTAGGATACACAAAATACCAAATTGCTTTCTTAGCTTGTACTTGACGTCCCGCAGAAAGAAACTATGAGCAGGTTGCTTATGTTGAAATCAAAGATAACGGGGATTTACAATTCTTATCATTCAATACCGATTCTGATGGGCACTATACTCCAGCTGTTTGGGGAGATTCATCTCCAACTCCTGGTGGTAAAACGAAAGAGGACTTCGCAGCTGAATATATTCCATACTTAGTAGGAAAATCAGCGGAAGAATTAGCTGCATACAGTACTATTGATGACATGACAGATTGGGATTTCGCAGATTCATATGCGGGGTCAAGTGTATCAGTTAATAATATCTTACGTGCTCTTCAAGGGTTACAACAGTATCATTTAGATAAAGAATAGCTAAAAGTCCTCTTAGGAGGACTTTTTCTATGGATAAAATGCTAAAAAAAAGCAGATAGAATCTGCTTTTTAGTTTATTTTAATTTGTAAGATTGATCTCTAAATGAAGTGTGTAAGTATTTGTGAGCAATTTTGCTACCTGGAGCTTCTAAGTATTTGTCGTATACTTTTTTGATTGTAGCATTATTGTGTGATTGTCTAATCTCACCAGCCTCATCATGATTGTACAATGCTTGTGCTCTTAAAGCAGCAACGTCTAATCCACTCATAAACTCCTCACGAACGATTGGTTGTCCACCACCGTTTACACATCCACCAGGACATGCCATAAATTCGATGAAGTGATATTGTTTGTATGCTTTCCCAGCTTCTTTTTTCTCGTTTTCTTGATCCAAAATTTCAAACATTTTTTTGATACCCTGTCCACCATGAACAATTGCTACATTTACATCTATTCCAGCAACTTGAAGTGTAGCTTCTTTAATAGATTCGTTTACACCTCTAACTTGTTCAAGAGATAAATTCGGTAAGTCTTTACCTTCTAAGTGGTTGTATACAGTTCTAACTGCGGCTTCCATTACACCACCAGATGCACCGAATAATCCTGCAGCACTACTGTATTCTGATAAACCAGAACTTGGTTCGAAGTCTTCTAAGTGACGGAAATCAATTCCAGCATCTTTGATCATTCTACCTAATTCTCTTGTTGTTAATACAGCATCTACGTCTCTGATTCCGTCTTGTTCCATTTCTGGTCTTTCGATTTCAGATTTTTTAGCTGTACATGGCATGATTGAAACCATATAGATTTCAGAACCATCTTTCATATAGTTATCTTTTGCATAAATGTTCTTCACGAATGCACCTTGCATCATGTGAGGAGATTTTGCGGTTGATAAGTTATCTAAATATTCAGGTCTAAATTGTTCAATGTATTTTACCCAACCTGGTGAACATGAAGTGAACATTGGTAAGTCTGCTTCTTCACCATTTAAGTGTTTTTGGATTCTACCGATGAATTCAGTACCTTCTTCCATGATTGTTAAATCAGCAGCAAAGTTTGTATCAGTGATTTCATCAAATCCTAATTGATTTAATGCATTAAATAGTTTTCCTTCTGTTTCTTGTAAAGGAGTTCCAATTGGATATTCAAACATTTCACCAATTGCTACTCTTACTGATGGTGCAACTTGTACTACGACATGTAAATGAGGATCTCTTAAAGCTTGTTTTACTCTACCGATATGATCTGTTTCGATAATTGCGGCTGTAGGACATACTTTTGTACATTGTCCACATGAGATACAAGCAACATCATCTAATGTTTCTCCACAGTTTGTAGGAGCGATGATTGTATCGAACCCTCTGTTTGTGAAGTCTAATACTGCTGGAGTTGCGATTTTTTCACATACAGCAATACAAGAAGAACAGTGAACACATTTACTTGAGTCTAATGTGATTGAATCTGAAATATTTAAGATTCTATCTTTAGCTGGTAAATCATATTCATGTTTATATACATCGTCAACATTATAGTATTCCATCATGTCATAGAAATAACATGAATCTTCTCTGGCACAAGTCCAACATTCAAATGTATGGTAACTTGCTAATAACTCTAATGTTTTCTTTCTTGATTCTACTACTTTTTCACTTTCGGTTTGCACATTCATACCTTCAGAGGCTTCTAGTGTACAAGTTGGTTTTAATCCCATTCTTTCGAACTCAGCAACACACATTCTACACGCTGCGATTTCATTGATTTCTTTTAAGTAACATAATGTAGGAATATAAATTCCTTGTGCTTGAGCGGCTTCTAATACTGTAGTACCTTTTTCACAAGATACTTCATTACCGTTAATTGTTAAATTTACTTTGCTCATTATTTCACCTCTTTAAAACATTTACCAGCGCGGCATTTGTGTTCTTCAATATGTTCAATGAATTCGTCTTTGAATGATGTCATCGCAGTATGCCATGTCATACCCATCGCAATACCTAAACCACAAAGTGATGCTGTTTCCATGTGTTGAGCTAATTCTGTCATTTTATCTAAGTCTTTTAATTCAGCTTCACCATTTTTGATTTTTTCTAAGAATTGAGCCATACGACGAGTACCTGTTCTACAAGGTGTACATCTACCGCATGATTCTAATGCTAATAAGTCTGTATTAAAGTGAATGAACTCAACCATACATGTCGAATCATCTAAGAATACAGTCCCACCAGAACCAACCATTACTTTACGTTCTTTAAATTCTGGGAACGCAACCGGCATATCTAAATCTTCTTTACCTAACATAGTGATGTTTGGAGAACCAGTAACGAATGCTTTGAATTCTCTACCGTCTCTCATTCCTCCACCAAGTTCTACTAATTCTCTAATTGTAGTACCTAAAGGAACTTCAACACTCTTAGGTTGTTTTAATTGTCCTGTAAGGGCAAATACTTTTGAACCTTCGCTACCTTCGATACCAGTTGATTTATACCAGTCTGCACCGTTCATAACTATTTGTGGTACTACTGCTAATGTTTCAACATTGTTGATAACTGTAGGCATTCCGAATAACCCTTTGATTGCTGGGAACGGTGGTTTGTTGATTGAATTACCACGTTGACCTTGGATAGAAGAAATGATTGCTGTTTCTTCACCACAGATATATGCTCCCGCACCTCTGAAGATTCTAATTTCAAAGTCGAAGTCAGAACCCATAATATTTTTACCTAATAGGTTTCTCTTTTCAGCTTGTTCAATCGCTTCTTGCATTACTTTTAATGCATCTGGATATTCGTAACGTAAATAAACATAACCAATAGTAGCTCCAACGGCATAACCAGCTAAAATCATACCTTCGATTACTGAATGAGGATCTTGTCTCATTAAGACACCATCAATTGTTGCAGCTGATTCACCTTCGTCCGCGTTACAAATAATGTATTTTTGTTGATCGTTTTTAGGAATGAATCCCCATTTAACACCAGTTGGGAATCCCCCACCAGAACGACCTTTTAATCCTGAGTCTTTTACCATACCAGTAACTTCTTCAGGCTTTAAATCAAACAATGCTTTTTGGACTGCGAAATATCCATCTCTAGCAATATACTCATCCACGTTTAATGGATCAATAATATAAGAATTTTTAAGAACGATGCGAACTTCTTTTTTCTTATCAAATCTGAAATCTTTATCAAATTTTTTACCAACACTAGCTAATGTGGCTTTTTTTATCTTTTTTAATTCAGTTAACATTATAGTGCCTCCACCAATTCAACCACTTTAGCTTCATCTACTTTTGTATGCCATTTATGATTGATAATAACATTCGGAGCTAGTTCGCATCTACCTAAACATCTACCGATAATTACAGTGTATTTACCGTCTTTAGATGTCTCTCCTGGTTTACATTTAGTGATTTCGCATACTTTATCTAAGATTGAGTTTGCCTCATTAACATAACATGAAGTACCAACACAAACTTCAATTAAGTTTTCACCTTGGATATCAGAAGTGAAGTAATCATAAAATGAAACAATTCCACTTACTCTACTTACACTACATCCATTTGCATTCGCAATTATTTTTTGTATTTCTACAGGTACACCCTTAAAAATCTTTTGAGCTTCATGAATACAAGGGATTAATGCATCCTCTTGACCTTTTACTGAATCCATAAATTTGTTCAGTAGTTCATACTGCTCAGGAAGAAATTTATTTTTCATAGTTTCAACCTCCTAATTTATCTCTATTTAATTTTATCAATTTGCTTGATTTCGTTCTATAGGTGTAAAGGGCTAATTGCACTTTTTTAAAAAAGTCATTTGTAACATTTGTTACAAATGCACACTAGTTATTACAAATTGTGTAGGATATATGAAATAGTGTAGTAGTAATGCCAAATTTGATGTAAAATATATGTGCGAAAAAAACGGATAAAACCCGTAATTGTATAAAGAAATTTAAAAGACCACATTTCGATAAAGCCAGTATTTTTGATATAATGTAATGTAGGTCAAAGCGAGGATGAATGTTATGAAAAAAATGATTATTTCACTATTACTAGGGGTTGCCTTTTTATTAGTGGGTTGTAATAAACCGTTGATAGAAGTTCCAGTTAATGTACCAGATGGAGAAGACGTTACTCCACCAGTTACAGAACCAGAACCGGAGCCAGAGACACCAGAACCAGTTGAACCAACGGAACCAGAAAAGGAAGTTCAAATCGTCATAGAGTATGTTGATGTATTTGTAGAAGTTCCTGCTGAAGTAGAATTTGAAAGAAAGTACGAACCAGGCACTTATTTTGCTTCTAGTGAAAATATAAATGATAATGGTGGATATAGTTTTGTTGTTGTTGTGATTGATTCTTATGGGGATATCGCAGGGGTACATATTGATGAAACGTATTCAAGTAGATTATTGTATCGTGATATTGAAGGCGATTTATATGTGTATATAGAAGGAGATTCTATCTCTATTCCAAGTTCGTATAGAAAAATCGATAAAGATTTAGCATATAAAAATTATCCAGTAATTACAGATGCGATTACTACGAATGACCTGATTGATGGGATTCATACATCTCAAATCAAGGCGTTAGAAGAAGTACAAGTAAATGAAACAAAAGTATTCCTAAATGGCGATTTAAATATGGGGTCTGATATCTTATTTAACGATCAGTTAAAGATGGTTGAAGAAAAAATCATGCAAGACAATACTACGTATGGATTTAACTTATACCGTTCTGGTGATACGTTAAGAACTGATTCAGTTGCAGGAGTTAGTATTGCGGTGTCAGAATATTTAGAATTGGTTCAAGGAATATTAGATATAGATGCAAAATTAAAAACGAATACAGAATTATTAACAAGAGACAATCCGGTGTATGGTGTATATGAGCCGGGTACATATGTTTCATATTCAGATAGGGTTTTAATTGGTGAAGACCTAAACTTCGGTGTTGCTATTACAGTAGTAGATGATTTTGGTTCTATTGCAGGTGTTTACTTAGATGAAACAGCGAACAACAAAATTTTCGATGGTACATATTCAACAAAAGGGATCATGGGAGATAATTTTGGATTAAAATCAGAGGAGAACGAATACGAATGGTATGAACAGGCAAGTAGGATTTCGGATCAAATTGTTAACAATCAGGGTGTTGACGGAATTCAAGTATATAGTGATTATGTAGTCAGTAAATCATTCTTAGATGAGATAGAAACATCTGGTGATGCAGTATACTTTACGGATGCGATTTCAGGAATTGATATTCGTGTAGATAGATTATTACAAGCAGCAAAAAAAACATTAGTGGAAGCAATCTTTACAGGGTACCAAGACGGGATTTACTTTATGGAAGGTAGTGAAGGTCTGTTTGGTATCATCACAATTAAAAATAATGAAATTGAAGATATTTATGTAGATAGAATTAAGACAGTGTTCCAAGCTCAATACGAGTTGGACGGAGAAGAATATGATTTATACACATTTATCCGTGCCTTTGAAATGGGAGATACAAATGAGTATGAATCTGTAAATATTTACGAAAAAGAAGGCGTTTATTATTCGAGCGTAGATCTGTTTGAAATCCAAGGAACAGAGTTATCGAGTTCTTCTAGACTAGAAAAAGATGAAGAAGTTGAATTATCACAAGTTGAAAAAGCAAGTTTGGTAATAGTTCCTGGAAACTACACAGCAAAAATAGCCGGTGATAGCGAATATGTAAACTTAGCAGGTTGGACCGAAAATAACGAAAAATTAATGAATAAGTTTATAGAAAGTAATGGTACACATACTGTATTTTTAGAAAATGGTAATTATATCGTTGATGAAGATATTCTGTATTATGATGTATCATATGTATTAGAACTTATAAATGGTGGTTTATATCAAGCTCGTACAGGAAACCCTACATTTGAAGCAGTAGGAAATTCAACATCAAAGTTGTTGGCAGATGGAGAATATTTTTATAGTTCCACTCCAAGTAAACGTGGTGAAATTGAATTTGGATATATGATTATTACTGATGGGAATATTTCATCATTATATTTTGATAAAACATTCTTGAGTGAAGATGGAACATCTACATTGTTTGTGGAAGATTCAGGGGGATATTTCCGAGAACAAATGGTTACACTGGTAGACGTTATGATTGAAAATCAGAACTATTTAGTTAACAAAATGTTAGATGATTATGTGTATTATGAGGAAGACTCAATTAATTCGATATCAGATGATAGTGTATTTGAAATCGAGGGATTTGAAATTGGAGTAGAACCGTACACTCACATTTTCAAGGAGTTAATAGATTTATCAGTAAATGAAAGATTAACAGTAGATGCAAAATATATTGCGGAGTATTTAGGTACTTCTGAAGATTATTACAAAGATCTATATTTTAGATCATATGAAACATTAGAGGATTTCTTGCCAGTAGAATTTGCGACAGTTGAGTTAGCGAATGAATATGAATTAGAGTGGATTACGAGCAATGATCGCGATTTAGATTTAGAAAATCCTGAAAACGGATATGATGTTGAAGTGGATGAGATTGATGAGGATAAAGAGATTTATTTAACAATGAATGTTCGACTTCCAGGTACAGACGAAATCATTTATCAACATACGTATTTATTTGATATTTTAACAAGGAGTTCTGAAGGTAGAAGATTGTTGTCAAGAGCTAATCTTTCATTACCGTCAAACTTCATTATTGAAGATACAGCAGTAATTTTACCGAATAGTAATACAACCATTATACGTTGGGCATCTAGTGATCAAACTGTTATGACGAGTGCAGGATTAACATTAAATGTGGATGAAGACACTGAGATTACATTAACTGCATATGCGGACATTGATGATAATGGAATGTTATCAGACGGTGAACCGTTTAAAGAATTTAATGTAACAGTGTTAACAACTGAAAACGCAATTAGAAGAGTACGTGATTCAATTGAGTTATCAACAATTTACCAATACATTGACCACGACTTTAGATTATCTAACGAATCACCTGTATGGGGAGTTACATATACATGGAATGTTTTTAACCCATACATTGTATTAACAGAACATGAAGACTATACAGATGTTCGTGTTATTCGTACGTCATATGATGCGAATGTAACATTTACTGCAGACATTAATGTTGGTAGTGCAAACAATGATGTAACAAAACAATATAAAATATTAGAAGGAACAAAAGCTGTATTTGAAGAATACGCGCACGAAGATATCGCAGCTATTGATTTTGGAGTTGATTTGAAAAAACTGATAGTTGGAGATGACTTAATGTTCGATGATTTACTGCAAGGTCTGATTCGAAATACCATTGTACAATTTGAAGTAAATGACTTTGAAATGTTTATCAATTTAGATGGTGAAGTTATCGCAAACCACCCTAACAAAGATGCTGAATTTACATTAACAGTTTCATCAAGAGTGATGGGACAAGAAGCGGTTGTCAAAGAATATGATATTTGTGTATTAAGTGATGCGACTATTTATGATTATGTATTAACAGATATGGAAATCTTATCCGACTATACAATCGATTTGTCACATAATCAATACCTAGATGTAGAGATTCAGTTACCATTAGAAGGCTATGTACATGAATCAAATATCACTTGGACTGTAGAAGGTGGAGTAGTACTTGACCCAGGATTAGTGGATACTTCAAGATTAAACGAAGGTATTATTACAATATTAACGAAAACAGGGACAGAGACAATATTACCTTCAGATTCATTTACATTAACAGCTGAAGTATCATTAGGTGATAAGCAAGCAACGAAAAATATTGAAATTACATTAAGAGATTAACCTAAGCAAGTTCTTAGGTTTTCTTGTGCCTTTGCACGATTGCATAGCGCTTTCAATAATGGTATATTAAATTAGATACTAAAAGTTAATAAATGAGTAACGAGAGAGAAGAGTAGTGAATTAATTTTTATGTACATCTTTTCTTTTTTTTACGAAGAGGGAGATTTTATGGAAAAATATATTATGTCAATTGATCAAGGTACAACAAGTTCAAGAGCGATTTTATTTAATAAGGCTGGTGAAGTTGTAATGTCTAGTCAAAAAGAGTTTACACAGTACTTTCCAAAACCAGGTTGGGTAGAACACGACGCAATGGAGATTTGGTTGAGTGTATTAAGTTGTGTTTATGATATTACAGAACACAATGACGTTGAGATTGATCAAATTGCTGGTATTGGGATTACAAATCAAAGAGAGACAACAGTTGTGTGGGATAAGAACACAGGACTACCAATTTATAATGCTTTGGTGTGGCAGTCTCGTCAAACAGATGATATTTGTGATGAATTAAAGACACAAAACTTAAATGATACATTTAGAGACAAAACAGGTCTTCTAATAGATGCCTATTTTTCCGGTACTAAAGTTAAGTGGATATTAGATAATGTAAAAGGTGCAAGAGAAAAAGCTGAAAATGGAGATTTATTATTTGGAACTATTGATACATGGATTATTTGGAAATTAACAAATGGGAAAGTGCATGTTACAGATTATACAAATGCTTCTAGAACTCTAATGTATAATATTCATACATTAGATTGGGATGACGAACTATTAGAAATTTTGGATGTACCTAGATCTATGCTACCTGAAGTTAAAAATTCATCTGAAATATATGGAAGTACTTCCAAACACATTTTCTTTAACAAACGTGTACCGATTTCCGGAATTGCTGGAGACCAACAAGCTGCTCTGTTTGGACAAATTTGCTTTAACGAAGGTGATGTTAAAAATACATATGGAACAGGGTGTTTTATGTTAATGAATACAGGTGAAAAGCCTGTAAAAAGCGAACATGGTCTTTTAACTACTATTGCTTGGGGATTAGATGGAAAAGTAACCTATGCGCTAGAAGGGTCTGTGTTTGTGGCTGGATCTAGTATTCAGTGGTTACGTGATGGACTTCGAATGATCAATGACGCTCCTGCAAGTGAAGAATATGCTACGAGAGTTAAATCTAGTGATGGTGTATATGTTGTTCCAGCATTTGTAGGTTTGGGTACACCATATTGGGATACAGATGCACGTGGGGCTATTTTTGGTTTAACACGTGGTACTGAAAAAGAACATTTTATAAGAGCCACTTTAGAATCGATTGCCTATCAAAGTGCTGATGTACTAAGGGTAATGATGTCTGATTCTGGTTTAGATTTAAATAGTTTAAGAGTTGACGGTGGAGCAGTTAAGAATAACTTCTTAATGCAATTCCAATCAGACTTATTAGCGACCGCGATTGAAAGGCCGGTAGTAAATGAAACGACAGCGTTAGGAGCTGCTTATTTAGCTGGATTAGCTGTAGGATATTGGTCTGATTTAGAGGAGTTGAAATCTAATTGGATTTTAGATAAGCGTATCGAACCAACAATGGAAGAGGAAAAAAGAGAACAATTATACAAAGGATGGAAATTAGCGGTAAAATGTGCAAGAGCATTTAAACGATAGGAGGGGTAATATGTTCCAAGATCAAGTAATACCTGCAGTAACATCAATAAAACTGTTTGAAGAGTTTTTAAAAAGTGATTATGAAACGTGTGTGTTAATGAATTTGCATTTGGGTGTATTACAACGTGTAGTTGAAAAAGCGCACGAAGCAAATAAAAAGTGTTGGTTACACATCGATCTAATCAATGGATTAATGTCTAACGAGTTTGGAGCAGAATTTGCGATTCAAACACTAAAAGTAGATGGTGTGGTGTCAACAAAAGGTGCAGTAGTAAAAGTAGCTAAAAAGAAAAAGGTAACAGCAGTGTATCGCGTATTTTTAATTGATAACCATTCTTTAAATCGATCATTAGACCGAGTGAATGAAATCAAACCTGATTACGTTGAAATATTACCGGCAATCGCTAATAAAGCAATTCCTAGAATTAAGGAAAGTATTCATGTTCCGATTATTGGTGGGGGATTAATCTCTACAAAAGAAGATATTAGTGAATGTTTTGAATCGGGAATGGTAGGAATTACAACTTCCGACATAAAGTTATGGTAATTTGATTTCCATAGTGTTATAATGATTTTGCAAGTTAATAGAGAAATTCAAGAGAGAAGAGAATGGAAAGAGATATTTTTGTTCCACTTTTCTCTTTTTGTTTTTTTAGGAGGGCGAGTTTATGTATGATGTTGTTATAATTGGATCTGGTATAAGCGGTGCTACAATTGCACGTGAGTTATCAAGATTTAACTTGAAAACAATTATCTTAGAAAAAGAATTTGATGTTGCTACTGAAGCAACAATGGCTAATAGTGCAATTGTCCATTCAGGACATGATCCAAAGCCGGGTACATTAAAGGCGAAGTATAATTTACTTGGTAATAGAATGTATCGCACAATGAGTGAAGAATTAGACATTCCATTAATGGAGTGTGGAGGAATGGTTGTTGCTATTGATGAAGAGCAAATGCAAACAATCAAAGACTTATATAATAGAGCATTGGTCAATGGTTTAAAAGAATCTGAAGTAACTCTTTTAACAAGAGAGGAAGCTTTGGAGTTAGAGCCAAGTCTAAGCGATTTAGTTCTGGGTGCATTGAATCTACCTACGACTGCGGTTACATTTCCTTGGGAAGCTGCAATCGCGAATATTGAAAACGCCATGGATAATGGTGTTGAATTGAGTGTAGAAACTAAAGTTACAGGAATTCGTAAAGAAGAAAATCTTATTGTGGAAACTAATAATGGTGAGTTCGAAGCGAAGATCGTTATAAATGCTGCTGGTATTTATGCTGGAAATATTGCAGGTATGTTGTATAAACCAGATTTCAATATTACTCCAAGACGTGGAGAGTACGTTGTTATTGATAGAGAAACACATGTTGTAAATAGTGTCATATATCCAACACCAACTACAAAGGGAAAAGGTGTCATCCTAACACCTCAAACACATGGAGAAACATTAGTCGGTCCGACTAGTGAATTTGTTGGGTTTGATGATGCGATGAAAACTTCTACAGATGGTGTTGCTTACGTAAAAGAACATGCAAAGAAAACGGTTAAAAACATTCCGTTTCATAAAACAATCCGCTCGTTCGCCGGTTCAAGACCAACAGCAGACAAAGGGGATTTCATTATAGGAGAAAGCGAAGTTAAAGGATTTATTAATGTAGCTGGTATTGAATCCCCAGGTTTAACTGCTGCTCCAGCAATTGCTGTAGATGTTGCAGAACTAGTAGCAGTAAAATTAAGTGCTAAACCAAATCGTGATTTCAATCCGAGAAGAAGAAAAGTAATTCGTTTAAATGAAATGACTAATGAAGAAGTTTCTGAGATGATTAAAGAAAATTCTTCGTATGCAAATATAATTTGCCGATGTGAGCAAATTACAGAAGGTGAAATTGTAGACTCAATTCACCGTAACTGTGGTGCAACATCAGTTACTGGTGTTAAGGCTAGAGTTAGACCAGGTGCTGGTAGATGCCAAGGTGGTTTCTGTCAACCAGAAGTATTAAAAATTTTAGCAAGAGAATTAAAATTAGATCCAATGGATGTTCAATATAAAGGAACAGGTTCTAATATCCTAGTAGCTAAAACAAAGGATGTGGAATAATGAAAAACTACGATGTTGTAATTATTGGTGGAGGTAGCGCAGGATTAGCTGCTGCAGTTGAAGTAAAGAAAAATGGTGTAGAAAACATCTTGTTATTGGAAAGAGATGTTGAACTAGGTGGAATTTTGCTGCAGTGTATTCACAATGGATTTGGATTGAAAGTGTTTAAAGAAGAATTAAGTGGACCTGAGTATGCTGAAAGATTCGTAGAAGAATTAGCTGAAATGGGTATTGAATATAAATTAAATTCAATCGTTACAAAACTTAACCCGGACAAGACAGTTGAGTACGCAAACGCTGAAGAAGGATTTGTTAAGGTTCAGGGAAAAGCTGTAATTTTAACAATGGGTTGTTATGAAAGAAATGCAGGGGCCATTCAAATCCCTGGTAAAAGACCTGCTGGTGTACTAACTGCCGGTACGGCACAAAAATATTTAAATATTGATGGATACCTGGTTGGTAAAAAAGTATTCATCCTAGGTTCTGGTGACATCGGCTTAATTATGGCTAGAAGAATGACATTAGAAGGTGCCGAAGTATTAGGTGTTGCAGAAATATTACCATTCAGTGGTGGGTTGCAACGTAATATAGTTCAATGTTTAGAGGATTATGATATTCCGCTATACTTGTCTCATACAGTGTCTGAGATAAAAGGTGAATCTAGAGTAGAGAGTATTGTATTAAGTGAAGTAGATGGATTTACACCAATTCCTGGAACGGAGAAGGAAATTGAAATTGACACATTATTATTGTCAATTGGGTTGATTCCTGAAAACGGAATTAGTGAAGCTGCTGGTATTAATTTACACAACAGAACAAAAGGACCAATTGTTAATGAGTCTTACCAAACAAATATTGAAGGTGTGTTTGCATGTGGTAATGTTTTACAT
>PPCM01000335.1_pt1 | contig 53039 bp, 44 predicted proteins | sample 1555541 | NCBI WGS metagenome assembly PPCM01 (sample SAMN05284479, study PRJNA326546) | Marine sediment metagenome, whole genome shotgun sequencing project. | isolation source: marine sediment | place: Germany: Wadden Sea | collected 2012-09-05
TCCTTAGAAAGGAGGTGATCCAGCCGCACCTTCCGATACGGCTACCTTGTTACGACTTCACCCTAGTCATTGGTTTCACCTTCGACAGCTTCCTCCTTACGGTTGGATCACTGGCTTCGGGCGCCCCCAACTTCCATGGTGTGACGGGCGGTGTGTACAAGACCCGGGAACGCATTCACCGCGGCATTCTGATCCACGATTACTAGCAACTCCAACTTCATGTGGGCGAGTTGCAGCCCACAATCCGAACTGAGATCGGCTTTAGAGGATTCGTTCCAGGTTACCCTTTCACTGCCTGTTGTACCGACCATTGTAGCACGTGTGTAGCCCAAATCATAAGGGGCATGATGATTTGACGTCATCCCCACCTTCCTCCGTGTTGTCCACGGCAGTCCCTTTAGAGTGCCCAGCATTACCTGATGGCAACTAAAAGTAAGGGTTGCGCTCGTTGCGGGACTTAACCCAACATCTCACGACACGAGCTGACGACAACCATGCACCACCTGTATCAAATGTCCCGAAGGAAAGGAACGATTAAGTTCCGGTCATTTGTATGTCAAGACCTGGTAAGGTTCTTCGCGTTGCTTCGAATTAAACCACATGCTCCGCTGCTTGTGCGGGTCCCCGTCAATTCCTTTGAGTTTCACACTTGCGTGCGTACTCCCCAGGCGGAATACTTAATGCGTTAGCTGCGGCACCGAGGTTCGACCCCCGACACCTAGTATTCATCGTTTACGGCGTGGACTACCAGGGTATCTAATCCTGTTCGCTCCCCACGCTTTCGTGCCTCAGTGTCAGTTACAGTCCAGTAAGTCGCCTTCGCCACTGGTGTTCCTCCTAATATCTACGCATTTCACCGCTACACTAGGAATTCCACTTACCTCTCCTGCACTCAAGTCAAACAGTTTCAAAGGCTTACAACGGTTGAGCCGTTGCCTTTCACCTCTGACTTGCTTGACCACCTACGCACCCTTTACGCCCAGTGATTCCGGATAACGCTTGCCCCCTACGTATTACCGCGGCTGCTGGCACGTAGTTAGCCGGGGCTTCCTCCTTAGGTACCGTCATTGATTCTTCCCTTAGGACAGAGCTTTACGACCCGAAGGCCTTCATCGCTCACGCGGCGTTGCTGCATCAGGCTTGCGCCCATTGTGCAATATTCCCCACTGCTGCCTCCCGTAGGAGTCTGGACCGTGTCTCAGTTCCAGTGTGGCCGATCACCCTCTCAGGTCGGCTACTGATCGTCGCCTTGGTAAGCCGTTACCTTACCAACTAGCTAATCAGACGCGGGCCCATCCCATACCACCGGAGTTTTTACCTCTGCAACATGTGTTGCTGTGGTCTTATGGAGTATTAATCACCGTTTCCAGTGGCTATCCTCCTGTATGGGGCAGGTTGCCCACGCGTTACTCACCCGTCCGCCGCTTTCCAACTCGTCTCTCACCCGAAGGATCAATCTAAGTCTTCTCGCTCGACTTGCATGTGTTAAGCACGCCGCCAGCGTTCATCCTGAGCCAGGATCAAACTCTTTGAAAAAATTTCAATAGTTTATCCACTCAGATGAATCTGACAATTATCATTTCATCCGTTGAATCTCTGTTGCATCTGAACCTTGTTCTGATGCGGTAAAAAAATTGAACGTGTTAATTCTATACTGTTTAATTTTCAAAGACCATTTATTTCCGTTTTTGTTACTCGCTGTTGTTTGTCAGCGACTAGATCATCTTAACATTTTGTCGTTTGCCTGTCAAGTGTTTTTCAAAACTCTTTTTCAGCAATTCGCTGTGCGTGATCTCTCTCAAGTCGTTCGCATCAGCTCGTGACGACTTAGTAATAGTACCATTGAATTGCTGTTACTGTCAACACAATATTGGACATTTATACTCATTTCTTTAAAGTAAAACTGTTCCAATTTTTCTGACTCTTTTCCCTTCATTAAAGAGAGCAAATTTTGACCTTATAGCCTTGCATTTCAACGTCTACAATTGTCTATATTGATTTTTAAGTGCATTTTCCATGTCATCTTTTATGCCTCTTTAATCATACTAAATGGCAATTCCTATCCTTTTAGTATGTATCAAAGGTGCAAAAAAGTAAGAAAGAACTGAGACCGCACTCTGTACGTACCCAGTTCTTATCATAATTAAATCAACTTTTTTATTCTTTAGAATTCATTTTTCTAATATCTAACACTATTTTCAAGTTAGTCTTAATGATGATCGTGTTGAAAATATTATGCAAGTTCTTCAACTTGCTTTAAAAAGTAGTCCTTATTCTGAATCTCGTATATTACATAATTGAAGTGGTGACGTTTTGTTGCAAGTACTTCTTCTCCATCTTTATCAAATAAGTACCCGCGACCATATGCTTGGACAAAACCCCAACCCATCTCTTCCATCTTATTAAAGAAGATATCATCAGACGTGCCTTTTTTAACAATATACATTAAAGATTTTTGAGAAACACTTGCTATATCTTTCTTATCTTTTTCCAATTTAAAGATTCCGACAGCAAGATCTAGTAGTTTTAACTCATAATACACCTTAAGTATTATTGTAATCGACATAAGTATTAATATAGCTTTAAGTACCCGCTTCATACACTTTGCATCATCACGACACATACTCTCACCTCCACATTGCTCCTACATCTGGTTACAAGTTATAATTCTATACAACTACAATCAATTCCTCTATTTCTACATAGAAGAGATAAAATAAGCGTGTTACACCTATACCACAAATGGAATAAGAAATAACACGCTAATAAGTCATTACTCAGTTACAAGCTTCAAAATATGCTGTCTTTCAAGCATATCTATTTCTTTACCCGACATAGGTACTTTTGATATCTTAAATCTCGCAATATCTTCGATCCCTAACTCTTCTGGTTTATAACAATTGGCAATATAGCTTCCTTTTTTCATTCTAACCGCTTGTACCCCGCGCGTATTTTTCGTCGCTTTTTCTGGTATCAAATCAGTTGGAAGTAAAATAAGTCTATACTCATCAGGTGTGCTGTATCTAAGTAGTGCTATATCTGTATCTTCAACAGTATAGAGCATACGCACAAGTTTTCCAAAATCAGAATAAGCCTTAACCAATTTTTTACGATTGGTTTTGGTTTCATAACTCTTCAGTGGAACCTTGGCAACCTTGCCATTGTCAAATACATAGACCATATATCCTTCAAAGTTTTGGGTTACAACAACATGTTGAATCGTTTCGCCCTCTTCCATTTCAAGTATATTAGGTAAGTAAAGACCTAAGCTGCTTGCTTTATGATCTGATATTTCATGTAATTTCATCTTATACACGTTATGTCTATTAGAGAAGAATAGAACTTCATCTCTATTCGATCCTTCGAGCTCAAGCATAATCGCATCATCATCTTTAAGTTTATGATTAGAACTTGCACGTAATGATGCAAGTGTTATCTTCTTAAAATAATTATGCTCTGTGAAGAACACCTTAACATTGTAATCTGGAATCATGACTTCATCATCATGATGAAGAGCTTCATCAGGATCAATGATTCTTGTACGTCTTGGTTTCCCATATGTTTTAGAAACACTCTTCAGCTCTGCTTTAATACGTTTCTTAATTTTAGATTCATCTGACAACATATCAATAAGCTCATCTCTTTGATCTTCAAGTGAAGAAATCTCACTTGTTCTCTTTAAGATGTACTCCTTATTAATGTTACGAAGACGAATATCAGCAACGTATTCTGCTTGAATCTCATCAATTTTGAAATAGGCCATCAAATTAGGGACAACCAACTTTTCTTCTTCGGTTTCTCTTATTATAGATATCGCTTTATCAATGTCTAAAATAACTTTTTCTAAACCCTTTAATAAATGGAGTCTTTGGTCCAATTTATCTATATCAAACTGCAATTGTCTTTTAATACATTCAATTCTAAACTCAAGCCAAGCTTCTAATATCCCTTTAATCCCTAAAACATTAGGTCTACCCCTAACAAGCAGGTTAAAGTTACAAGAGAAACTATCTTCAAGAGGTGTGAATCTATATAGTTTAGCCATCAATTTGTCAGCATCTATACCTCTTTTCAAGTCGATGGTAATTTTAAGACCACTTAAATCCGTTTCATCTCGAATATCATTGATTTCTTTAATTTTACCGTTCTTTACAAGTTCAACAATCTTGTCAATAATCTGCTCAATTGTTGCTGTATATGGTATCTCAGTGATCTCAATGCAATTATCTTTTTTGAAATACTCGTACTTGCCACGGATCTTGAATGAACCCAGCCCAGTCTCATAAATTTTCGCTAACTTGCTTCTATTGTATAGCAACTGACCACCTGTTGATAAATCAGGCGCTTTTAAGTACTTAAGCATGTCGATTTCAGGGTTCTTCATAAATGCAATTGTTGCATCACAGACTTCTTTTAAGTTAAATGAGCAAATACTACTCGCCATCCCTACTGCAATACCCTTATTCGCATTCACGAGTATATTTGGGAAAGTTGTTGGTAACAATGTTGGTTCTTGCATCTGTCCATCATAGTTATCTACAAATTCGACGGTGTTTTTATCTATGTCTTTAAAGATCTCCTGAGAAATTTTATCTAGTTTGACTTCTGTATAACGCGATGCAGCATAAGCCATATCCCTAGAAGTCGTTTTACCAAAGTTACCCTTGGAATCAACGTATGGATGAATCAAAGCATCATGGCCCCTAGTTAAACGAACCATAGTAGCGTAAATCGCCTGGTCTCCATGGGGATTTAACTTCATCGTCTGACCTACAACATTTGCAGACTTCGTTCTATTCCCATTGAGTAATTTCATTTTATACATCGTGTACAAGAGTTTTCTGTGTGACGGCTTAAATCCATCGATTTGAGGAATAGCACGTGACAGAATTACACTCATTGCATAGGGCATATAGTTTTGTTCAAGTGTTTCTGTAATGCCCACTGGTTGAGACTTCGACATATGTCACCTCTAATTCAAATCTAAATTTTCGAGATATTCGTGTCCATGTTGCGCTATAAACGCTTTACGTCCATCTAAATTATCTCCTAGTAATATATCAAAGGTATGCTGAGTATGATCAATGTCATCTGGCATAACTTGAATTAATCTACGTGTATCAGGACTCATGGTTGTTAACCACATCATATCAGGCTCATTCTCACCAAGTCCCTTTGATCGTTGCAATGTATAACCGCTCTTAAGTTTGCCAATAATCTCTGTTTTTTCTACTTCGTTATAGGCAAAGTATGTTTTCTTTTTAGAAGTTATCTCATAGAGTGGTGATTCAGCAATAAATACTTTTCCTTCTTGGATCAAAGTAGGAATAAGTCTATATAACATGGTAAGTATAAGTGTACGAATCTGGAATCCATCTACATCAGCATCGGTACAAATAATAACTTTATCCCAGTTCAGTCTATCTAAGTTAAAAGTGTCCATGTCTTTACTATGCTTAGATTGGATCTCTACACCACAACCGAGCACTTTTATAAGATCTACAATAATATCACTTGCAAATATTCGTGCATAGTCAGCCTTTAAACAGTTTAGGATTTTACCTCTAACCGGCATAAGTGCTTGAAAGTTAGAGTCTCTTGCAAGTTTACAGGCACCGAGAGCAGAATCCCCTTCGACAATGTAAATTTCTCTTTTAGATAAATCCTTTGTACGGCAATCAACAAATTTTTTTACTCTATTTTTAATGTCGATTTTTTCACTCAGTGTTCGCTTTAAATTCAACCTGGTTTTCTCGGCCTTCTCACGGCTTCGCTTATTTATGAGAATTTGATCAACAATGCGTTCAGCAAGTGTCTGGTTCTCAATTAGGTAAATCTCAAGTTCACGTTTTAATATATCCGCTATGAACTCCTGGATAAACTTATTGGTAATAGCTTTTTTAGTTTGATTCTCATAAGAAGTCATTGTTGAAAATGAGTTCGCAACCAGTATTAAACTATCTTGAATATCTATAAAAGTTATTTTTTTCTCGTTTTTATTATACTTATTTTGTTTTTTGATGAATCTGTCAATCTCATAGATAAATGCTTGTTTAACTGCTTTATCCGGTGAACCGCCATGTTCAAGGAAACTTGAATTGTGGTAATAGTCCAGTTGATTCACTTCATTGTTAAATGCAAATGCAATCTGTGCTTTAACTCTATACTCTGGTTTATCATCACGATCTTTACCTACACCTTCATCTGAAACCATAATGGGTTCAGTGAAACCTTTACCCTCATTTAATTCTTGAAGATAATCCATAATTCCATTTTCATAAATATATTCATGAACGATTCCCGATTCTTCATCAATAAGTGTAAACTTTAGCCCAGCATTAACTATGGCCTGTTTTTTCAAAATATCTTCGAAAAATGAAAGTGGGATATTAATGTCAGTAAATACATCTAGATCTGGTTTCCAAGACTGGATCGATCCCGTCTCTTTAGAGTTACATTCTGTTTTTGTTAAACCGCCAATATTTTTACCTTTTTCAAAATGAAGCTCATATTTAAGTCCATCTCTAAACACTGTTACGTTCATATACTCTGAAGCGTATTGTGTCGCACAAGCACCAAGACCGTTTAGTCCTAATGAGTACTCATAAATTTCACCGTCATTATTGTTATACTTCCCACCGGCATAAAGTTCACAATAAATCAGCTCCCAGTTAAATTTTTTCTCATTGGGATTGTAGTCTAGAGGAATCCCTCTACCCTTATCTTTTACTGTTATTGAATGATCATTATGACGGGTGATTATGATTTCATCACCATGTCCCTCACGCGCTTCATCTATTGAGTTCGATAGAATCTCAAAAAAGGAGTGCTGACAGCCTTCCAGTCCATCTGAACCAAAAATTACAGAAGGTCTCTTTCTTACTCTGTCCTCACCCTTAAGCGACGAAATACTGGTGTTATCATAGGTTTGTTTTTTTGTAACCATACCTTCACCTCATATATAATTGTGGCGATTTCTTCCTATATTAATAGGGCTATTTTGACCGCCAATATACATTATAATACAACCTCACTAGCACTTGCAATCTTCATACTGGAAAATTATATTAAATTGCATCTATAGACTATGCTAAGTGGTCTTTCTATTATAATGTCATCAAATTATACACGAACAATTGTTCTCAATCAATCCTTTCCCTTTTATTCACAAGAATTAAGTACTATAATCCTATATATTTTAATTAAAAAAGGATTACTACAGTGACGTCAGTCATATAGTAATCCATTCATATTGCATTTATCTAGCTTTGCCTGTCTGGTTTTTATCTCCTTCTTGATCCAGTTCATCTCTTAATATCATAATTGCTTCCATAGCTTTAGGAAAACCCGCAGTCGGTGCAACAAGCAAAATTGCATGTTCTATTTCTGTTCGAGTACACCCTGCATCTAAAGCTTTATGTAGGTGAGTTCTTAGAGCATAGGGATATTGTTCTACTGCTGAGATTGCCACTTTTATTAACCAACGTGTTTTCTCGTCAATTGGACCACCATGTTCATGAACCGCCTTACCAAACTCTTCATAAGCCTTGTACACCTCTGTATGTAAGGCTTTCAGATACATCAGATTTTCAGTTTTTTTATTTCCCATCACAACCTCCTACTTCTTATTATCTTGTTCTGCCTCATTTCCAAATTAGTGTTTTAGTATTTATACCCAACTATACAGATATCAACATCTTGATCATTATCAGAATATTTTAAAGAAAATACAAATTTATTCGTACAAATGTATTGCTCTCGCGGACACCATGTGCTATACTCTCTATAAAGTTTACGAAGGAAATACATTTGTACGCCAATCAAGAACAGGAGATGTGGTTATTTTGGATAAGAAAAAATATCTCGTCGTCCATGCGGATGCGTTGCCAGATGTCTATAAGAAAGTTGTAGACGCTAAGGAAATGATCAAAAACGGAGACGTTACCGGTGTTTCAGAAGCCGTTAAAGCAGTAGGCATTAGCCGTAGTACTTACTATAAGTATTCTGACCATGTGTTTTCACTGGCAGAGGGTGCTTTAGGCAAAAAAGTTACATGGACATTACTACTCCATCACGAATCTGGAGTTTTATCAACAGTACTAGATCGATTGGCAAATGCCAATTGTAACATTCTAACCATCAGTCAAGATACACCTATTAATGGCATAGCCAATGTATCACTGACATTTGATATTAGTGGACTTGAGATGTCTTTTGAAAGTCTGATGAACGAGATGAAAGCTTTAAGCGGTGTTAAGAAGCTTACGCTCATCGCAATGGAATAAGTGGAGGTGTATCTATTGAAACGTATAGCCCTACTTGGTTACGGCACAGTCGGATCAGGTGTTTACGAAGTTGTTGAAAAAAATATTGATAGTGTAAAAGAAAAATTTGGTGTTGATCTTAGTATTGAAGATATATTAGTTAGAAATATTGATAAATACAGTTCTCTACCTCACGGACATAAATTTAAAACAAGCTTTGATGAAGTATTAGAAGCTAAGCCGGATATTGTAATTGAAGTTATGGGTGGCCTTAGCCCTTCTTATGACTATATTAAGACTTGTATTGAAAATGGTATCCACGTTGTTACAGCAAACAAAGATTTAATTGCTGAATACGGACAAGAACTTCAACACTTAGCTGTCGACAAAGATGTTGCTTTACTCTTTGAAGCCAGTGTTGGTGGTGGTATTCCAGTACTTAAACCTCTTCAAGAATGTCTGGGTGGTAACAGTATCGATTCAATAACTGCTGTTATTAATGGTACAACGAACTTCATTCTTTCAAAAATGTACAACGAGGACATGAGTTACGATGACGCGCTAAAAATTGCACAAGATGTCGGTTTTGCAGAAGCAGACCCTACAGCTGATGTTCAAGGATTTGATGCGGTTAGAAAACTGGCCATTCTCTCTTCTTTGGCATATGGTCAAGAATTCAAATGGTCGGATATGCCGACTGTGGGAATTACAGATATAGAATCTGATGACATTGAATGTGTTAAGACTATGAACTCTAAAATTAAGCTTCTAGCTTATAGTGAATACATCAATAACGAATTGTATGCAGCTGTTCGCCCGGTTGTTGTGAGTAACTCTGATCCGATAGCTCTCATTGATAATGAGTTTAATGCAGTTATATTAACTGGTGATTCCGTTGGTGAGGTTATGTTTATTGGTAAAGGTGCTGGTAAACTTCCAACTGCAAGCGCTGTCTTTGGTGATGTACTTGATATCATTCAGAATAAAAAGGAAAAGTCTTACATCGAACTTAGACACGATGCAACGATCCACAAACTCTGGCCAAAACCTTCTAAGTGGATGGTTAGGCTTATTGGTGAAAATAAGAATGTTATGATCCAAGAACTTCTTGAGTTGTTTGCAGGTAGCGAACTACGTATCCAAACATCAGGACACGAAAACCAGATTCATGCACTTGTACATGCAAGGAATGAAGCGGAACTCCTGTCAAACTTGAAAGTTCTTGAGAAATCTGACGAAATCAACCGCGTTAAGTATTTCCTAGTATATAGATAGGAGGCATCTTTTGTACAGAATAACAGTTCCAGCAACTACAGCAAATATTGGACCAGGCTTTGACGCAATGGGACTTGCTCTCAACCTATTTCTGAGCATAGATGTAAAACCTCTTGAAACAGACGAGCAACTGGTTTTTTGGTCTGATCCCAACATGGAACCATTGTCTGATGATAGAAATCTAATACTAAATTCGCTGAAGACGACATTACGTCGATTGAATATGGAGTTTAAAGGATTTGAGTTAAATATACGAGACTGTCAAATACCTGTTTCCAGAGGTCTTGGAAGTAGTGCATCTGCCATAGTGGCCGGTATCGTTGCAGCAAATGAAATTTGTGGACGTAAAATGTCACAAAGGGACATTGTTGAATGGGCCACTGAACTAGAAGGACATCCAGATAATGTTGCTCCCGCAATTCTTGGGGGTATGTCAGTATCCTTCCAATCTCCTTCTGGTGATGTTTTCACAACTCAGATTCCAGTACCTATGCAACTTGGATTTGCAGTTATGGTTCCCGATTTTGAACTCAGCACAAAATTAGCACGTGAGGCTTTGCCAAAGAGTTACTCAAAAGCAGATTGTATTCACAATCTCTCAAGAGCTGCCTATTTGGTTGCATCATTTAATAATGGTTCTTTAGATGGACTGCGTGAAGCATTAGACGACAAGGTGCATCAACCTTATCGCATTGGACTTATCCAAGATGGCGAACGCGTGCTAAGTGCCTCTAAATCAATTGGTGCTATTGGAGAATTTATAAGTGGTGCAGGTCCAACGCTCATTTCACTATATGAAAAATCAAATGCGTCTTTCAAAGGCGAATTGGAAAAAGAATTAAGTACACTGTCTACGAACTGGAGTCTTCTCGACCTTGATGTCTGTAGACAAGGTGTGACTGTCGAAGTTATATAAGAGGTGATTTAATGAACAGCATAATTGTACAAAAATACGGCGGCACATCTATGGGTGACATTGAACGTATACAAAACGTTGCCAGACGTGTTGTTGAACATAAACGCTCAGGCAATCACATTGTAGTTGTGGTAAGTGCTATGGGTAAAACAACTGACAAACTTGTTGAAATGGCTATGGAACTTAATCCAAATCCATCTGCACGCGAAATGGATATGCTTTTATCTACAGGTGAACAGGTCTCCATCTCTCTCCTTGCAATGGCTATTGAAGGCATGGGAGAAAAGGCAATCTCATTGACTGGTGCACAATGTGGCATTAAAACAGACACGCATCACAAAAGGGCACGGATTGAATCCATTGATACTGAACGTATTTTAGAAGAATTCGACAGAAACCACATTGTGATCGTCGCCGGTTTCCAAGGGATTACAGATCTAGGTGATATAACAACACTGGGTCGTGGTGGCTCTGATACTACAGCCGTTGCACTTGCTGCTGCTGTAAAAGCCTCTAAATGTGAAATCTATACAGATGTAAATGGTGTTTACACAACGGATCCTAGAAAAGTTGAGGATGCCCGTCATTTACCTGAAATTAGTTATGATGAAATGCTAGAACTCGCAAAGCTGGGAGCAAAAGTTCTGCACCCACGTTCAGTGGAACTGGCTCGAAAATACAGTGTTCCTCTTGTTGTTAGATCAAGCTTTAACAATACTGAAGGAACTCGAATTGTGGAGGTGTCTCAATTGGAAAAAGTACAAGTACGCGGTGTAACCGCTGATCCAGATATTGCTCGAATTTCAGTAGCTAAGGTTCCAGATACACCAGGAATTGCTTTCCAACTCTTTAGCCAACTGGCAGAAAATAATGTAAATCTAGATATGATCATCCAGAACTTAAACCACGAAGAAACAAACGATATTTCCTTCACTGTTCCAATTGACGATCTAGCTCAGGCAACAAGCATAGCTACAGGATTTGCTGAAAAAATTGGTGGCGGCGAGGTTATCATTAAAAAAGATGTAAGTAAGGTTTCTATTGTTGGCACAGGTATTACAAGTAATGCAGAAGTTGCCTCTACGCTCTTTGGTACACTCTCTGGTTTGGGGATCAACATTGAAATGATCTCAACTTCTGAAATTAAAATTTCGTGTATCATCGATGCTGGCTCAAGTGATTTAGCTGTTTCAAGCTTACACAATGCTTTTGATCTCGGACTGGTTATCAATTAAATTGTCACTCAAGGATTGAAATCTGAATTGGTCAGATTTAGTCCTTTTAGCCCAACACCAATTGGGCAATACTCTCTCTCAAATGCATGAAAAAACGCTCATCAGTTAGATGAGCGTTTTTTCTATGTTTTATTTTAATTCATTATTAAAAATTCATACGTTCTCCGGTGGTCATGTAAATGATACGCTCACATATATTTGTAGTATGATCAGCAATTCTTTCAAGATAGCGACCAATAAAGAGCAGGTTCACTATTTGGTTGGTATCTTCTGGTTCACTGTTACGCATAAGCTTAAGTAGGTCCAAATATACCGTCTCATACAAATCATCAACAATATCATCTCTTTTAGCAATTTCTATAGCCAGTTGAGCATTAGACTGAACAAAACTGTCAACACTTTCGTTGACCATCACTTTAACAACTTCAGCCATTTTGGGTATATCAACAAGCGGTTTTACGAATGGTTTTTTACCAATTTTAATGGTTACTTTGGCAATATTAACGCAGTGGTCACCTATGCGCTCTAGATCCGTGATAATTTTAAGAATCGCGCTGACTTTACGGAGATCACCGGCTAAAGGATTTTGGAGTGCAATAAACTCTAAACTCTTTTTTTCTATGCTTAGCTCCATATTATCAACTTTAGTGTCCAGACGAATAATTCTATTTGCTAATTCTAAATCCTGTTCTAAGAGTGCTTTTGTGGATAAATCAATCAACTCTTCCACTTGAGAAGTCATTTTAAGAAGTAACTCATCCAGTTCCTGTAGATTTTCTTCAAGTTGTACACGCATGGTTAGCCTCCTATTTATCCGAATCGTCCTGTAATATAATCTTCAGTTTTCTTGTTTTGAGGATTGCTAAATATTTTAGATGTTTCGCCATATTCAACCAGTTCACCCATTAGGAAGAATGCTGTATTGTCTGAGATTCGACCCGCTTGCTGCATGGAGTGTGTGACGATAACAATCGTATAATCTTTTTTAAGTTGTGCTGCTAATTCTTCAATTTTCAAAGTGGCAATTGGATCAAGTGCTGAAGTCGGCTCATCCATAAGTAAAACCTCTGGTTCAATAGCAAGAGCACGTGCAATACACAATCTCTGCTGTTGGCCACCTGACATACCTAAAGCATTATTCTTAAGTCTGTCCTTAACTTCATCCCAAATTGCTGCTTGCGTTAAACTACGCTCAACAATTTCATCTAGCTCACTCTTTTTCTTAATGCCGTGTGCTCTGGGCCCATATGCAATATTGTCATAAATACTCATTGGGAATGGATTTGGCTTTTGAAATACCATACCCACACGTCGACGTAAGTTAATAACATCAATATTATTGTAAATATCAATACCGTCCAGCTTCACATCACCATCAATTTTAACGCCTTCAACCAAATCATTCATTCTGTTCAATGTTTTTAAGAATGTCGATTTACCACATCCTGAAGGACCGATTAGAGCAGTAATTTCATTTGCATTTATGTCTAAATTAATATTTCTTAGTGCTTGAAAATTTTCATAGTAGAAATCAAGATCATTAATACTGAATTTTGGTGTAGAATTCATAATTCACCTCATGTACTTTTATAATATTAGAAAGAAGATTTATAAACTTCACAGATAATTATTAGTATCTCTTTTGGAACTTATTTCTGATCACAATTGCAACTGAGTTTAATATAAACAAAATCGTTAGTAACACGACAATCGTAGCCGCAGCAAGATTCGCATATTCTTTCGTTAGAACTGTGTCTAAAGTCCAGTAGTATATTTGTATTGGGAGTGCTGTAAAATCATCCATAAAGCCGTTTGGTGTCTTTAGGATGAGTGTCGGAATACCTAGAACAACTAAAGGTGCGGTTTCCCCTATCGCACGCGATAATGCTAGGATGGAACCCGTCATAATGCCTGGCATAGCAGACGGTAATACTACTTTTCTTACAGTAGTCCATTTTGTAGCACCCAGACCATATGACGCTTCTCTTAAATAGTTTGGTACAGCTTTTATAGCTTCTTGACTAGAAACAACAACATTTGGTAAAACCAGTAATGCCAGTGTAAAACCACCAGCTAATATACTTGATCCCAAGTTTAGCATTCTGCCGAATACTGTAAGGCCGAGCAAACCAAATATTACTGAAGGTACACCTGCCAAATTGGATATGTTAATACTTATCAAATTATGGATCATACCTTTTTTTGAGTATTCCTCTAAGTAGATCGAAGTCGCAACACCAATAAGAAGTGTGACAGGCGCAACAACGAGCATCAGCATTCCAGTACCAATAATTACACTCTTAATGCCCGCTTTCTCCGGTCTAATCGATAATCTACCCATTAGAAAATCTAAGTCAAGCCATCCAATACTTGTCGTAATTGTTTCATAAAGAAGTAATCCTAAAACAAAAATAATGAACATAATTATTCCAGTAAAAAGAATCTCAGCTGATTTGTTGATAAATCTTCTCTTCTTAATTCTTTTTTCAGCCATTTCAGGATCAATAAATTTTTTGTTTAAATTAACCGAGTTCTTGTAGTCCACTTTAAGAGTATTTGTAGTTGAGTCCATCTTAATACTCCCTTCTGTATTTCTTCGTGATATGTTTTGCAAAAAGATTTGTTAACAGTGTAAATCCAAATAGGATTAAACCAACCGCATACAGACTGTAATAGCCTACTGTGCCACTACCTGCATCACCGCTTGTAAACTCTACGATGTATGCCGTCATTGTTTGCATAGGCTGTGTTATATCCAGGGTAAAGTTTTTAGCACTCCCACTGGCAATTGTAACAATCATTGTCTCACCAATAGCTCTAGAAATTGCTAACACAAATGCTGCAACGATTCCAGAGACTGCTGCTGGAACAATAACTTTTAGGGCTACCTCTAGCTTTGTTGAACCAAGACCATATGCACCATTTCTAATTGCATCTGGTACTGCACTCATTGCATCTTCAGAAAGTGATGTCACTATAGGTATAATCATTATTCCCATAACAATGCCTGGTGATAATGCATTTTTAGCACCTAGATCAGGAATAAGTTTTATGAGAAGAGGGGTAACCGTATTATATGCAAAAAAACCATATACAATGGTTGGAATACCAGCCAGAACTTCAATGACAGGTTTAATAAACCTTCTTTTGCTTGGTGAGACGAACTCACTTAAAAACATTGCAGAGCAAAGTCCCAGTGGCGCGGCAACAAGCATGGCTATAACTGAAGTTGCTATTGTTCCCATTATGAGTGGCAAAAAGCCAAATGAAGGATTCTTTGCTCTTAAGGGTTCCAGTTTGGTACTAAACACTTCACTAAATGGCACTTCCGAGAAAAAATGAGCTGCATCGACAACCAGTGTTGTTACAATTCCAATAGAGGTCAAAACAGAAATTGAAGCAACTATAAACAAAATTGTTGGAATTATCTTCTCTATATCGAAGAGCTTTTTCGTATTTGTAGTAAGTCTATGTTCAGTCATACAAAACTCCATTCATCTTAGTACATATCATACTGAAATTTAACAATAGGATGAGACAAGAAGCCTTTGGCTCCTTGTCCCATCTTGCCCTATATGATATGTTCCTTATTATTTAAGTGATTCTAGTTGTTTTTGATATTCTTGGTACATTGCATCTGGTAGTGGTGCGAATCCATTTTCACCAGCTAATCTCTTAGCACCTTCACTTGAAACAACATATTTAGCAAAATCAAGAACCTGTGGCTTATCCATTGCGTAGTTTACGTTTAGGTAAGTGAATACTGGTCTTGTGAATCCTGCGTAATCAAGGTCAGTACCGATAGTTTCTAGTTTTGGCTCAACAGCGCCATTACCAAAGTCTACGTGAACCGCCTGTAGCTTGTCTGTGTTCGAAACGTAGTAACCAAAACCGAAGAATGCAATTGCATTTTTATCAGATGAGACAAGATCAACCAGTGTTGAGTACTCTTGTTGTAGGCTAGCTGATTCTACCATGTCTTGCTCATCAAGAATTTTTTCATAGAAGAACTCGTATGTTCCGTGGTTTTCGTTAGGACCGTAGAATTTAACTTCTTCTACTGGCCATTCAGAACGAACATCTGACCAAGTTGTTACATTACCTGAAGCTAGGTACATATTTACGATTTCTTCTCTAGTCATTTCGCCAGCCCACGTGTTATCTTTGTTGATAACCATTGTAAGACCATCGTATGCTAATACAAATTCAAATACGTCTTTACCAAGCATCATGCCTTTTTCTTCAAGTTGTGCAACTTCTTTATCTTTAATTTTTCTTGAAGCATCAGAGAAATCTGTTTCTCCAGGAATGAATTTCTTAAATCCAGCTGATGAACCTGCGCGACCAACTTGAACTGATACTTCAGGCTGCTCGTTTACCATGTACTCTTCTGCAATGTTTGCCATTAACGGGTAAACTGTTCCAGAACCGTCAACTATAACTGTTCCTTCTAATGTCATATCCACTGCTGCTTCTTCAGTCGTTGCTTCAGTGTTTGTAGAAGCATCCGTTGGGTTAGCTTCTGCTTTACCTGCACAACCTGCTAGTGCACCCATCGTTAGGACTAGGATAAGTCCGAAGATCATGAATTTGTTTGATACTGTTCTCATTTTGAATCCCCTTCCAAAGCTTGTCTAGTTAACATAGTATTCTGAGTATGATCCTTCAAACTTAACAAAGATTATTAACTTTATTACAAAGCTTTATCTCCGTACGTGATCTGCACAGCGAGAAAACTTTGGAATAAAGTTGCTCTCTGTATTTGATTCAAGTCTCATACGCATAATTTGTTTGGCACATTTGTTACTGCCAAGGTCATTATAGCAAGCAGAAAAACCCTATGTGTTTAGGCACAGTAAAGCTTATGTAAAGGACATGTTAAGTCTGAACCGGGACTATTTATACTTAAAACACAAACCGGCCTATATCTTTATGACTAGAAAATATTCCTCTACAATAAAAAAAAGCACGGCAGATAATCTGCCGTGCCTTGTTTGCAAAAAAACTTTTCTTCGGTAACTGGCTATCCTGCGATTGATGTACAAAGTCATTATATATGACTTTGTTCAAATTACTTCTTTCATCAATACGTTTAGATCCTATCAGTTTTGCGTCATCAATTTTCGTTGACTTTGCTCTTGAACCGAAAAGTTTGTTTTGGTAGCCTGTCAACCTTGCAATCATAATGGATAATATTTAATCATCAATTTTTGTTTAGGTCATGGGCTTTGCGTCATTGATTTTCATCAACTTTGCTTTGTTTATATATACCACTTATTATCGTTAATAAACATTTTTCGTAAATTCTTTACTTCAAATCACATTAAACATTCTACTTATATGTTAAAAGGGATCTGTACGATAAATTCAGTACCTTTACCATAGTCTGATTTAACATTGATGGTGCCACCAAATGATATAACAACATGTTTTACAATCGCTAGACCAAGGCCAGTACCTCCAACATTTCTTGAGCGTGCTTTGTCTACACGATAAAATCGCTCAAAGAGTCTATCAATATGTTCTTCTGGAATTCCAATACCATCATCTTCGATCGAGATGTTTAACATATTACCTACTTCATTAATTTTGACCCAAACATGACCATCATTTGTGGTGTACTTTATTCCATTGTCTATTAAGTTGATCAACATCTGTTTAAACCAACCTGAATTACCAAACAAACTGGTCAGATTCTCTTCACAATCCAGTGAAATTTTTACGCTTTTTTTCTTCCCAATTTCCTCTAACATATCAACGACTTGATTGGCAGCACGATTCACATCAATTTGAGATTTTTCAATCATATTGCTCCGTTTTTCAATATCAGACAATACAAGTAAATCCTCAATTAAGGTTGATAATCGACCTGTTTCCATATCGATGATATCTAGGAATTTATCACGAACTGCTATATTGTCAACTGCTCCATTTTTAAGTGTCTCAACGAATCCACGGATTGATGTCAGCGGAGTTTTTAACTCATGAGACACATTGGCAACAAAGTCCTTACGCATAAACTCAAGTTTTCTAATATCCGTAACATCAGCAATAATGATAACAACACCAATTCGTTCTCCAGCACGCATTGAACTTACAATCGGATTCGAATAAAGATTTAAAATGCGATGTTCAGGTCTATGCATTTCTATTTCAATCGCTGACTGAATATTGTCATCGATAAGCAATTGAATTTGTTCATCCAACTGATTATTTCTAAATGCCTCTAAAATATGTCTTCCTTTAATCTCATCTTCTTTAAAGCCAAACAGTAATTCTGCAGCTGGATTGATAAACATGACATGTTTCTGATTGTCTACTGCAATAACACCATTTATCATACTTGAAAGTATTGCACTGTTTTTTACGTTTTGATCTTTTATCTCCATAATTTTTCTTCCGAGTTCCTCGCTCATTTTGTTAAAGTTCTCAGCCAGTTCTCCAAGTTCATCTTTTGCATCATAATATATCCTATTCCCAAAATTACCATTGGCTATATCTTTAGAAGCAATCGACATATCAAGAATCGGATTAATAATAATTTTTAAGAATCTTACTCCCAACAACATGGCAACTACAAGTCCAAATGCGGCTGAGAATAGTATCGTCCTAAAAAGATGGTTATTAAATGTAGATATTTCTGTAAGTGGTACTGATAATCGTATGACAAGTTTATCTGTGTTCTTTAACTCAAGCGGAATAGCAACATAGTATAAATCCATCCGGATTGATTTGGAGTATCTTTGACTTATGCCTGTTTCACCACGCATTGCTGCCAATATCTCAGGTCTAGAACCATGATTATCTAACTCTGATGGATCTGCTTCTGAATCAATTAGCACTATCCCATTTGAATCAATTATGGTTACCCTGGCTTGGAAAGTATCTGATTCATTCAAGATCATGGTATTTAATATTTCAAAGTCACTATATTCACCTGTCTCAATGAAACTTTTGATAATATTTGCATTACTTAGAAGTCTATTTTCTACGTTGTCAATAAAATCTTGTTTTAACAAAGCATTTGAAAGCAATCCTGTTGCCAGTATTCCAATGATCATTAGACTGATTACGAGTATATTTATTTTTTTTCTCATATTCTACTTCACTTTATATCCAACACCACGAACTGTCTCGATGTATTTGGTTTCCCCGTCACCTTCGATTTTACTGCGTAAGTGTCGTATATGAACATCAACTGTACGTGTTTCACCAAAGTAATCATACCCCCAGATTTCATCCAGCAAGAAATTTCGTGATAATACCTTACCACGGTTTTCAGCAAGTATTTTTAAAAGTTCGAATTCTTTAAGTGTCAATTGAAACTGATCATCTCCTCGGCGTACTTCATGTTTATCAATATCGATGATAATATCTTCAAGTTCAATTTTCCCTGTTTCTTTAAAGGGTTGTGTATTTTGATACCTTCTCAATATGACTTTAATACGTGTCAGCAGTTCTCTAATACTAAAAGGTTTTGTCATGTAATCGTCTGCACCAATTTCAAGGCCAATAATTTTGTCTGTTTCACTACTTTTTGCCGTCAGCATAATAATAGGAATCTGTTTCAAATCACGGTTGTTTTTAATTTTATTACAAACATCTATTCCGTCAATTTCAGGTAACATTAAGTCTAGTAAAACCAAATCCGGTTTTTCCATTTCTACACGTTTAAGGCCATCGCGCCCATTAAAAGCATAAGAAACCTTATATCCATTGCTCTCTAAGTTGAATTTAATTAACTCTACTATATGTTCCTCGTCTTCAATTATAAGTATATGTGGTTGAGACATGAACTTCCTCCTTATATTTAATTTCCCCAGTTGAATCTTCCTTTACAGTATAATGTAACATTGTTAAGTCTGTATTAACTCTGTTAATAAAGTTCTACTTATTTGATAATAATCAATAATGAGTGGACAATGTACCTTCTCTATTACATATATGGGTTAATCACACATATACTAATCACTGATAACTTAAACCTGGACAGCTTATTTGATTTTAATGGTATCAAGTGTATCTATAAATGTAAATAAACCACTTCCTTTAAAAGGAAGTGGTTCTTAGGTTTGCGTCATTTTAGAAGTTTTTAATTGTCTCAACAGAAAGTCCAACCTGATAACAACGACCATCTTGTCCAAGTATAGCCAGGAACTTAAATAAAGCATTGTCCTCAACTCGGTGCTTGACTGGTGTGGTTACAAACTCGACACGTTTTTCTGCAAGTGGTTTATACGATGGATCTATCTCATATAAGTTTAGTCCAATGGTTTCTCGTTCATTACAATACTCAACAGCTCCTGAAACACTGGTAATATATATAACATCTACATTATAAAGAGTACTCAACTTGTCTAATTTTTCGTTACTGATCGTTTGACCTATCAGTGTTTTTTCAATATCTTTAACATCTCTCAGCATTTTACCACGCATAACTTTGTTTGCTACAAATTGGAGAAGTTCATCGGCATCTGTATTCAGCTGATCCGTCAGTTCTGCTAGGTTCTCAGTTTCACTACTCTGGACTGTAACTTGTGAAGCTGCTTCTTGCATGCGTGATGTAATTTCTTCAGAAAATCTCGTAACTTCAACAATCTGTTCCGAGACTTTTCGACCATCTCCAGTCACTGTTTTTATTGCTGTATTCATACCTTCAATATAGTCTTTACTTTTTTCAAGCGAATGCTGGATTTCAGTAAACTCTTCAATGGTGTTTTCAACTGTGTCATATCCTTTTTCTATATACTCCCTATCAGCTTCAACTGAAGTTTTTATGTCTTCAAGTCCATTTTTTAAGGTTTCAATCGTCTCACTAATTTTTGATGAAGCTTGATTGGTTTCACTAGAAAGCTTGGAGATCTCACTTGCGACGATTGCAAAACCTCTACCATGTTCTCCTGCTCTTGCAGCCTCTATCGAAGCATTCAAAGCCAACAGGTTTGTCTGCTCTGCAATGGCATTAACCAGGCCATTCAATTCTATAACTTCATCCGAGCGATTGTATAGGTCCTCTACTCTTGTAGATACACTTACGATAAGCTCACGAACTTGTTTCATTATATCTAGTATTGACGAAGTCGACTCTATACTGCCTTTAGTAGCAGAGATTGTATCTGTAGAATAGGTATATGTTTCTTGCATGTCTGATTCCATTTGAGTCAACTCAGAAACGATACGTTCCATTTCAACACGAGACTCCCTCAACATTTCAAATTGCTTTTCAGAACTTTGACTTGTTGCTTCAGTAGAACTCATAATACCTTCCATTGCTGAGTTTAACTGATCAACAATCCCTTTCAAGCTATCACTAATATCTGTTATATGTGTTGAAACACTGATCTGATCTTTAAAGTTTGTTTTCAGACCAGCAACCATTTCATCAAGCCTTGAAAGAACGGTATCCATCAACATGGATTTAACTTCCACCACTTCAATTGTAAGGTCGTTGTTATTAACCTGCTCAACGATGTCTTCAACATGATGTAGCCCATCTGTTAGTTTTCTACTCATAATAAATGAGAACACACATGCTACAATTGCACCGACCAAGACCCCAAACAATAGCTTATCGACCCATGCCACCATTGCCACTGTAACTCCCAGTGTTATTAAAGTAATAATAAATAATGTCCAAAATATTCTACTTTGCTTCATTCTTTCCTCCCCTACCTGCTCGTCAACTGCTTCGAAATAAAATACGATAAATGAATGATTTCTATAATTATTGTAAGCTAATTATATTCAATTGGCAAAAGCGCACCTTCCAATACTTCTTGTTAAATAGAAAAATGCCTTTATATAAAAACTACAAATATATTCTTTTAAATGGTCATTCGACTAAATAATATGCACAAAAAAACCTCTACACACTAATGGTGTAAAGGTTCTGTCATTTTACAATTGTTGTAGTACATCGATGACATGTAATCCATTATTTTTTACTAAATTAATGAATCCATTGTCTGTTTTTATAAGAGGCCGAATTGGATGATTCTTTTCAATAAATATAATCTCCCCAACTGCGCCGTTGTTTAACTTAACTTGGTTTCCTACAAAATATTGAACAATATTTGAAACAAACACTTTACTATAGAAGGGGTCCAATGATCCAAATGATTTTTCTTGAATCTGGCCGGCAACCATAAATGGACAGTCACGATCTCTATACACTCGGTCAGAAGTCATTGCACTATAGATGTCTGCAATGGCAACGATTCTTGCGTAGGGGTGAATATGGGGACCTTTTAAACTATTGGGATACCCACTGCCATCACTTCTTTCGTGATGCTGCAAAACACCTGATAGAACTGCATCATTAAACTGTTTTGTGTTTGCTAAAAGTACATATCCTAAAGTAGGATGTGAACGCATTACCTTAAACTCCTCATCTGTTAACTTTGAGGGTTTATTAAGAATTTCATCGGGAATATTACATTTTCCGATATCATGAAGCAATCCAGCTATAGATAGGTCTTTCAACTCATCTGGCTCCATGCCTAACCAACTTCCAATTAAAGCTGCATATAAGCTTACCTGAACTGAATGTTCAAATGTATACTCATCACTCTGGCGTAATTGCCATATTTTTTGCGCAATATCATTGCCCGACTCCACTTCGTTAAGCAGGGGACCAACAACATGTTCAACGTCAGAATAAAGTACTTTACCTCCAAGTGTTGCCGACTTAAAAAGAGATTTAAACCGAACAACCGAGCCTTTGTACTCAGCTTGAAACTTAATTTGAGCTTCTTCTAACGCATTTGGTTTTTTAACTTCTTCCGGTACAGACTCTTCACGTATATCACTAAAAGCTTCAATTTTAACGTCAAGAATCCCAGATTCATATTTTAGATAGTCTACGTGTGATTCCTTAAGAACCGTGCCCATCGATATGATCAGAATACCATTTAAATCGTATATATCTTGATTGATTACCATGCCTTTTTCAAGCAGGTCTACACTGATCGTTTTCATGAATAATCGCTCCTGAATTTTTACTCAACCCATACCATTATAACATAGAAATATATAAACCTATCCAAAAGTCCTAGGATTGATGCTAATATATGCTAAATCTTTCATTTAATATAGATCGCAGACTACAATTTATTCCATTTTGTTATAATTTCACATGACTATTTGCAGTAATTTGAAATTATTTACATTGTAATCATTTCTATGTTATAATTGTGTTGTTTTAAAATACTTTTTCTTGACGGTTCGGCAATAAACTGCTGAATCAGAGATTTTGAGCACCAAACCCAAACGTTTTGTTGGGGGATAAAACCTAACGGATTTGGATTTCTCAATAGTTGTTGATAAATAGACAAACTCCCTTGTCTTGCGTAAGAACGCATTCCATTATGGAAAAAAGGCAGTGTGAAAGGGGACATCGGCATGCAAACTAAAGGACTAACCATTGGACAAAGAATTCGCATGACACGTAAGTATTTAGGTGTCAAGCAGTACGAAATCACGAGCGGTAAAATAACCCGTAACTTGATTAGTGCAATTGAAAATGACAAGGTTCGCTTAACACCAGAAAATGCAAGGCTCATTTATGATAACCTTAATCGATTTGCAAAAGAGAGAAATCTTGAAATTGATCTCGATTTAAGTGAGGTTCTAGGAAATGAACCTGATTTCCAAGCAGAAATTAAAGCTGAAGCATACATAAACCAGTTAAAGCGTTTCTTAAAATCACAGGAAGCTCCAAAGGATGATGTTATTCACGAGATTGAAGACTTCTTGTACGCTTGGGACATTCCAATAAAAAAAGCTGAAGTTTATACTTTATTCGGTGATATTTATGGACTGCGAAATGAAAAATTACGTTCACTCTTTTACTACACCAAAGCATTTGAGCTCTACTCTGTAGAGAAATATATTAATTCTCTACCTAGACTGGCTTCAAAAATCTCTGAATGTTCAGAGTTGCTTAATTCTCCTGAAATAGGTGTACGATTCTGCGAACTTGCGATTTCAAAGGATCCAACAACTTACAGAGAAGAAATGTACAATTTATATATGTTGAGTGCAATCAGTAACAGTAAGCTTGGCAATCATCAGAAGGCACTACGTAACATTGATGTATGTATTGACCGTTTCACAGATGATTTAGGTCCAGAGTATTATCAAGCAGTCAGTATCAAGGCAGACTGCTATGAACGTAATCAAGAAACAATGGAAGCGATTCAATACTATACCCATGCAACGAACGGTTTTTACCGTCTAAACTGTATAAAAGAAGGTATTGAGAGTACCATTCCTATGATTACATTACTCTATAACACAGATCTAGATTCAAATAGACATAAAATTGAATCACTGTTATCTGAAATGAACAACAAACTGGACCAAATTGCTTCACCTCCAGTAAACGTACAGATGCGATTAGCTGAAATGTATGATTCACTTGGTCAAAATCAGCATGCTCTACACGCTTATGATCAACTCATTGCAAGACAACATTCAATGACAGATGTCGAAGTGGTTAACATGCTTCATCAATCATTTGATCTTTTTGATCAGATGAGCAAGCTGCCTAAATGGCTTGATTTCTATAAGACATCAGAAATTGACCTTGTAGCAATGGATGATCCAAACCAAAGAAAACTAGCAACGTCACTGACCTACTCATTAAAATACTTAATTGAGAATCGTGATTTTACATTTGCTAAAAGAATTACACACGATCTTGCAACACTTGCTAAATCTAACTAATACATATTTAAAACGCCTCAATTTACATTGTAAATTGAGGCGTTTTTTTAATTGAATCATTTTTATTTTTTTAGTCGAACATATACAGCTTTTGCTGGTGAGTTATCGTTTGATCTCTCATCTATTTGGAACAGTTTAGTGGCTTTCATTAATTCATACAACTTCTTATATCCAAAGTTACGGGGATCAAAATCTGGGGCTTTATTGGCAATATTTTGACCAACACTCCCCAAGTGGGACCAGCCATTCTCATTTGCTGATGCTTCAACGGCACTCACAAGTAAGGCAACAAGTTTTTTGTCACTCTGCAATTGTTTCATAGCAACTGGGTATCTCGCATGGTTCTTTTCATCTTTAGTTAGGATCTCGGTGAATATAAACTTGTCACAAGCACCTACAAATGCTTTAGGTGTTTTGCTTTCACCAAAGCCATAAACCAACATGCCTGATTCTCTAAGTCTCAAACACAATCGAGTAAAATCAGAGTCACTGGACACGATACAAAATCCATCTAAATTTTCTGCATATAGTAAATCCATACCATCTATAATTAGGGCGCTGTCAGTTGAATTTTTTCCAGATGTGTAACTGAACTGCTGAACAGGATTAAGCGCATTTTCAAGTAGTACTTCTTTCCATCCAAGTAAATTTGGACTTGTCCAGTCTCCATACACTCTCTTGACACTGGCTATACCATACTTAGCAATTTCATCAAGTAATCCTTCTATAATTTTTGGCGAAGCATTGTCAGCATCAATAAGTACTGCAAGCTTTTTTTGTACCGTACTGTTTTCTTTCATCATTACACCCCTTAGATGCTAACTCTATCTCATCGTCTCCCATTTTACCACAATGATATCTAATTTCAAACTGAATTATTTACAAATCTAGGGTGGAGATTATATGTGGAACTACTACATGCAGTTCAATCAAAAATATTCCCCTACTTTATTAAAAGTAGAGGAACATTTTTAATTAAACCAATGAACTGTTAAAATGGAACATTTTCAATTTCGTCATTTATAACATCAGCTTCTGATACATTATTTTTGCTGACTGGAGAAATGAAATTAATCTGGTTTGCACGAATATCTGTCGTATAAACTTTTTTTCCATCGTCTTTCTCATAAGAACCTGTTCTGACACTTCCTGAAATGCCAATTTTGTTCCCTTTTTTAAAGTGTTTTGCCACAATTTCAGCCCTCTTCCCCCATACCGTAACTTGTGGGAAATCCGCTGTTTGTTTTCCTTCTGATTCGAGTTCTTTTTTCTTGTCCTGTGAAATTGGTCTATCTATAGCAATAGAAAATTTCACACGTGCAAGTCCCTCAGCAGTATAAATTAGTTCTGGGTCTGCTGTCATTCTTCCAATCATATTTACAGAATTCATAAAAACCCTCCTTTTGGATGATTTTACCATATATCAATTCGTTTTACAAGTTTTACCATTTTAAGATATTTACACAAATTTATGATATAATAAAGCGGCAAAATTGAACTCTCAAGGAGGAATAGAAATGAGTACACATATTGGCGCACCAGAGGGTGCCATTGCAGAAACGGTCCTGCTTCCTGGGGACCCACTTAGAGCAAAATTTATAGCAGAAAATTTTCTAGAAAACCCTGTTTGCTACAACCAAGTGCGTGGCATGTTAGGTTACACTGGTACATATAAAGGAAAACGCGTTTCAGTTCAAGGAACTGGAATGGGTGTACCATCACTATCAATCTATGTAAATGAGCTCATACAGTTCTATGGCTGCAAACAGCTTATACGTGTTGGTTCAGCTGGTTCTATCCAGGACAATGTAAATGTGAGAGACATCGTACTGGCTTCAGGTGCATGTTCTGACTCGAGCATTAACAGACTTAAATTTAATAACATGGATTATGCACCAATTGCAGATTTTAGTTTACTAATGAAGGCACATGCTTCAGCAACTGCATTGGGAATAGACCCTCATGTTGGTAACATCCTAACAACGGATACTTTTTATAATGACCGGCCTAACCCACTTGAGGTTTGGGTAAACCATAACGTTTTAGCAATTGAAATGGAATCTTCAGCTTTGTATACGTTAGCTGCTAAATTTGGTGTTAAGGCACTTTCAGTGTTAACAATTAGTGATCACATATTTAAACAAGTGGAAACATCTTCAGAAGAACGTGAAAAAACTTTCACTGACATGATGAAGATTGCTCTCGAACTTGCATAATTGGAGGCAATCCTTTGAAAAGAGTAGCGGTTGTAGGTATTGTACTTGATGAACCAAAAGATTCAAATTCCAAGTTAAATGAGATTATTGCTGAGTATAAAGCAATTGTCCGTGGAAGAATGGGCATCCCCTTCATGGACGCAGATATCTCTGTAATCTCACTTACTGTAGTTGGTTCAATGGATGAGATTAATAGCCTAACTGGAAAACTTGGAAATGTCTCTGGTGTGAGCGTTAAAACATCAATTTCAAAAAAGGAAATTGATGCATAAAAATTTAAATTCAAAATAATAAAAGAGAGTGAAGTTTCTCACTCTCTTTCAGGCCGTCGACAAAGTCGTCGGAATGCAGACTGCAGAAAACTTCGAAAGACAAGGCGCGGCTGAGAGCCGCTTGAGGAGCGTATTCACATACGTGACTTAAGCGAAACGAAGCCTGCAACACGGTATTTCGTAGTTTGTCTACAGTCTAAAAGAGAGTGAAGATTTCTTCACTCTCTTTTTTTATGATTTCTTAAGCAACAACATTTCTTTTGTAATGTTTTTCATTATTATCTGAAACCAAACTGTATAATTTTCTGGGTTTTCTGTTATGTCCTTCTTAAGATCATCAAAATACATCCACCGAATGCTATCAACCTCTGAAGGATTAAACGGTATCTCATCGGAATCAAATTTTCCTGTAAACACATGATCCAATTCATGTTCTATCATATCTTTATCAAGCTTAGCTCTATAAAGAAACTGATGCACTTCTGAAACTGCGCAGTCCACACCCAGTTCCTCCATTAAACGTCTATGAACTGCTGCTTCTGTAGTCTCACCCTGTCTAGGATGAGAACAACAGGCATTTGTCCATAATCCACCTGAATGATATTTAGTTAGTGCACGTCTTTGGAGCAATACACGCCCATCAAAATCAAATAAAAACACCGAGAACGCTCTATGAAGTGCGCCTTCATAATGTGCTTTCATTTTTTCCATTGTGCCCATTTCCTTATCATCTGTATCTACTAATATTACAAACTCTTCGTTATTAAGCAAGGTTTTCTCCTTCACAAATCAGTTGCATTTTTTCTTCTGATTTATATTTATATATATTCAAATAAGCGAAGAATACCAAACTCCCAAAAATAATTGGCAGTAATCTTCCTATAATCAAACAAAATACACCCATCACAATCGACAATATTGCTACTCTCGTATGGAACTTAACATAAGCGTCAACATATTCACTTTGTACTGCTTTGGTTGGGAATACAGTTAGGATATGTGCTCCTTCACTTTTAAACTGACCTGACTTACCTTTTGAACCCATTAAGTATATCCAAATTCCAAAAACTACATAAGCCGCTAATACAAATATTGCTGGTTTCATTTGTTACCCCCGTCTGATAGTATTTTTCTTGCTTCCCAAAATCTTTGACTACCTGTAAATGCGATTAAAGCTGCCATTACTAAAGCAACGTTACCAGCATTTGCAGGAAATAAAATCATGAGTGTAAAGCCTACAAAGCCTTCTGTTCGTTCCATTACACCCGCTTGATAATAGAATGACTTGATCCCTTTTTGTGTTGCAAGGGCTCCAACTGTAAGGAATACAGTCATAGAATAAATGATAGCGCATGATAATATTAACAAAGCCAATCTGTTGCCCGGAAACTTTAATCCAATGGCTAGGATCATTGCAACTTCCACAAGGCGATCAAAAGTAATGTCCATCAAGGTTCCAACAGCTGATGTACTTCCATATGTTCTAGCAACCGAGCCGTCTACTGCATCAAGATAACCTGAAAACCACAGTAGGAGTACTGCTGGCAGCAATTGATTAAGAAGTATCAAACCACTCGTTGAAAGTCCAACAACAAAACTAAATAGGGTTACCTGGTTGGCAGAAAAACCCAACCTGTGAAATAACTTAGCCCCTGACAATATGAATGGTTCAACCCATTTACGTGCGTGTGTATCTAGCATAACCGAACATCCTCCCATTTACTATATTATAACACCATAAAAAAAGACGACAAAATATTGTCGTCTTTTATTTCATGTTCATTTAGTTTGTAATTATAGTATATGTTTTAGTTGTTTTCGTAAAGTAACAGCTGCGGAAGATGCAACTACCACTTTGATGACATCACCTACAAGATACGGTAATGCTCCAACAGAAAAGGCTTTTACTAAATCCATATTAAATGCATTTGCCAACCATGGTACACCAATAGCGTATACAACTACAATACCACCAACAACTGTAGCCATTATCATCTTTACAAGTGAAATCCCTTTTCCTTTTAAAAGACTAATTACATATGCTCCCACCAGGAAACCAAATAAGTATCCCCCCGTTGGGCCAAATAATGTTCCAAGACCAGATGCGCCTCCTGAATATACAGGCAGACCCACTGCACCAATGAATAAATAAACACCAACACTCGCTGCTGCATCTGCCGGAATAAGTATCAGTCCTGTAAGCATTATTACAAAGGTTTGAAGCGTTAATGGTACAGGGCTAAAGGGTAGCGGAATACTCATGTAGGATGAAACACTGATCAATGCTGCAAAAAGAGCAATGATTGTCATTCTTTTCGTTTTATTATCTCTCATAAGATCACCTCAAAAATTGTATAAGTCCAAGTATTAATAACAAGTGCTGAGCTTACAATATATGAAGTTGATCATTTTGTCAACTGAATCAAAAATTTTGGTTAACAATTAAACACGAAGAACCAGAGCTGCTGCATCTGACATATCTCCTGTACGTATAACAAGCTTGGTGTTTTTCGTAACAACTTGTAGTTGTCTGAAAGTTAACTCATTTGTTTTAAGGCCACTGAGCATAACATCCATTTTTTCTTTTAATGAAGACTCTATTTCGTGTGCCACCGTACATTCTTTAAACATACAAGTGCTAATGATCACATCTGCAATTACATCTAATGTCGGTAGATTGTCAGTCACCGCTAAGTCTACGACTGGAACGCCTTCTGGCAGCGACATTTTACAACCACAAATCACAACTGCATCACCTTCGCCAATAAGAGCCATATATTTTGCTATTTCACCATTTCTTATGCCTGTTTTAATCATTACAATATCCCCTTTTTTATTTTAAAGACAATGATATGTAACACATATCTACACGTTCACTAATACTATTTTATAATCTTATACGAATGAATACCACGGAAATATACACAATGTTAAATTAGTGTCACTTCTATTGACAGTGTACTGGCTTTTTGATATTCTTTTCACAAATCCATCTTATCTATGAGAATCGTAGTAATTAATGATTTCTACAGATTCTTGTTGACGAGGGGACCAACTAAATTAACGTATAACGACCTTATGGAAAAGAGCAATCTAATCCTGGAGGATGTTGATCAAACGGCAACGCCGTTAATTATTATGCCAATCAACCTCCATTCAGATGGAGGTTTTTTTATTTATAAGAAAACACGGCTTAGAATCAACCAAGCCTATAGCTCAAGGTTTTGAAAGGAAGAAGTCTATGGCGTATCAACTTCTAAAGCAACTTGCTGATGGCGAAATGCTTAATAAACAAGATTTAATCGAATTATTAAACACATTGGATTTGCCTGATTCAGAAGAGTTAAGAGAAAAACTATTTGAATATGCAAGAACGATTCGTGAAAAATACTATGCAGAAGATGTATATATGCGTGGACTCATTGAATTTACAAACCACTGTAAACAAAGCTGTTCATATTGTGGCATTCGTAGTGCAAATAAAAATGTAGACAGATATCGTCTTACAAATGAGCAAATTTTAGACTGTTGTAAAGAAGGTTACCGACTGGGATACAGAACCTTTGTACTCCAAGGTGGAGAAGATGCCTATTATACTGACGAACGTGTAATTGAGCTTATCACTCAAATTAAGACCGACTACCCTGAAGCAGCAATCACACTTTCACTAGGTGAAAGATCAAGAGAAAGCTATGAAGCAATTAAAAAAGCTGGGGTCGACAGATACTTACTTCGACATGAAACTGCTAATAAGGAAATTTATGAACGTATACACCCAAATATGAGTTATGACAACAGACATGAATGTCTGAACAATCTTAAAGAATTAGGTTTCCAAGTAGGTGCAGGATTCATGGTTGGACTTCCTGGTCAAGAAAATGATCATTTAGCTGAGGATCTTTTATTCTTACATGACCTTAATCCACATATGATAGGCATTGGACCATTTATTCCACATGAGGACACACCTCTGGGTGACAATATTGGTGGTACTGTTGAGAAAACACTAATCATGGTTGCTCTTACAAGACTTATTGTACCATCAACACTTTTACCCTCTACAACAGCCCTTGGTACACTGGATCCTCAGGGTAGAGAGAAAGCTTTAAAGGCTGGAGCCAACGTAGTTATGCCTAACCTTTCACCAACCAATGTTCGTGAAAAATATGAATTATATAAAGACAAAATTTGTACAGGTGACGAAGCAGCGCATTGCCGTGTCTGTATTGAAGGTAGAATCAACTCAACAGGTTACCGTGTAAATATGTCCCGTGGGGACCACTACGAATGGAGGACTTAATATGTCACTGTTTATCGATCACAAGTATATTGACTCACTAATAGATAATAATACAAGTGCTAGTAAAGATGAAATATTGAAAATTTGCAAAAAAGCTGGTTCAATGGAAGGTTTAACACATGACGAAGTTGCAAAGCTAGTTCACGTTGAAGACCCAGAATTGCTTAAAGAAATATACAAAACTGCAGGTGCCATAAAAAATAAAATATATGGAAACAGAGTTGTAATGTTTGCACCGCTATACGTAAGTAACCACTGTGTAAATACCTGTAGTTACTGTGGCTTCCAACATAGCAACGATATGTGTCGTCGCAGACTGACAATGGACGAAATCGCAACAGAAGTTAAAGTATTAGAACGCATGGGACACAAAAGAATTGCACTAGAGGCTGGTGAAGACCAGAAAAACTGTCCCATTGAGTACGTTTTAGAATCTATTGACACAATTTACAATACTTCTGAAGCTCAGGGTAACATACGCAGAATCAATGTTAATATAGCTGCAACATCAGTTGATGAATATAAAATGTTACTTGATAAAGGTATTGGCACATACATTCTATTCCAAGAAACATATCATCGTCCTAGTTATGAAAACAACCATACCAAAGGACCTAAGTCTAACTATGAATACCATCTAACTGCATTTGATAGAGCTCAAGAAGCTGGTATTGATGACGTTGGTGGTGGTGTACTATTTGGATTACATGATTTTAGATTTGAAATTCTTGCATTGATGCTTCACAACGACCACCTAGAAAAAGAATGGGGTGTTGGCTTCCATACAATTTCAGTTCCAAGATTAAAAAAAGCTGAAGGTATGACACTTGAACAATACCCTCACCTAGTGGATGACGAAACATTCAAGAAAATTGTTGCAATTATCCGTCTAGCAGTTCCATTTACTGGTATCATCCTTTCTACTAGAGAATCAATAGCCATTAGAAATGAAGTTATTGATTATGGCGTTTCTCAGGTAAGCGCTGGTTCTTGTACTGGTGTTGGTGGCTATAAGGAGTCTGAAGAAATTGGCAGAAAAATAGACCAGTTTAAAACTGAAGACGAAAGAACGCCACTTGAAGTTGTTAAAGCACTTGTTGAAGATGGATATATTCCAAGCTATTGTACTGCTTGTTACCGTTCTGGTCGTACTGGTGACCGTTTCATGCAGTTAGCAAAATCCGGTCAAATCGGAAACGTATGTAACCCGAATGCACTTATGACTTTAATGGAATTTGTTTGTGACTATGGCGATGAGGAACTAAAGGAAAAAGGCAAGTCTACTATCTACACAGAAGCTGAGAAAATAGAGCGCGATGACATTCGTAACCTAACACTTAGCAATCTGAAAAAGATAGAAGCTGGTGAAAGAGACTTGTTCTTATAATCAATTACTCATTAATTTTAGCTTTATTGATATAAAAAATCCGCTGATCATTGACTTATCAGCGGATTTTCTTAAATTTATTTGGTCTTATTATATTTTGATAATTATGCTTTGAATATTTCTAAAGTTTCCTTGAGTGTGATAATCGCTTGATTTACTTGATCAATTGAGGCAACAACTTCTTCAACATTTGCTGATTGTTCTTCTGCTGCTGCACTGACCTGTTGAATCATTCCTGCATTACTCATTCCTACATCTGAAACACTCACAATATGATTCACTACATTCTCTTTCATTGAATCGATATGTTCAATACCTGTTGAAAGATTGGTGACTTCTGTAAGTACACTATTCACACTCTCGTCAGATTTATTATAAGCTTCAAGTGTATTTCTTAATTGATTCTCTGCTTGCTTAATTATAACTGCATTCTCTGTTGTAATTTCATTAGATGCATTTATCTCACCTGCAACCTTAGAAATAATAGAATCTATTTCAGTGGCAGCAAGTCTAGACTCCTCTGCCAACTGTCTAATTTCATCTGCAACTACAGCAAATCCTCTACCTTGTTCACCAGCTCTAGCAGCTTCAATGGATGCATTAAGAGCAAGTAAGTTGGTTTGATCAGCGATATTGCGAATTGTTTCTATTATTCTTACAACATTAACCGACATTTCAGAGAGCAGTACCATTCGACTATTTATTTCATCGAAACCAGTTGACGTCTCCTCAAGTCGTTTTTCCATTATTAGCATATTTTCGCCAGAACTCTTATTGGTTTCTTGTAACATTTTAGCACTATTTACGGTCTCATTTATACGTTCTAAGATGGTTCCAAGCTCATCACTTAATCCATCTGTTAGCCTTGTTGCAGCTACAGTCGACTCAGCTTGTTCTGAGATCCCAACACTAACAGCATTTAAAGTAGACGCTGATTCCTCCGCCATCTCAGCCATGATATGGCTTGCATTGTGTACACCATTATAACTCTCATTTAGGTTACCAACACTTGACTGTAGGCCTGAAATCATTTTTTTATTATTTTCAATTAAGTCTGAAAAACTATCCCTTAGTATGCCAAGTTCTCCAACATACCGACCATCAAGTACCACCGTCATATCATAAGCAGCAACTTTTTTAGCTACCTCAGATAAATTAGTAATGGGCTTCACTATACTAATAGCAATAAAACCTATGATGGCCTCAACCACAATAAGAAGTACTATTGATATTAGTCCTAGTTTTTTTATACTGTTTACCATTTGATTTAATTCTGTTTGAACATCATAATCAATTCCTAAAACAGCATACACTTTATTATTTGAATCATATAACGGATAATAATTGGTCATGAGTCGACCGTACTCCCCATCTTCAAACAATCCAAGTACACCTTCATTTGTATCATAAACTTCTTTATATACTTCAACATACTCATCTTCAACAGCTTCTCCAATGGTTACCATGTTGTCTTCATCTTCAAATGGATTTCCATCAATGATGTATGTTGTATCTCCAGTATCTGTAATTCTTGAAATGTAAATGAATTTAATATTCGATGTTGTCATAATAGCATTCAAATAGTTCTTTAGCTTTTTGTAAGACTCTAATTCCATATCATCTTCAGTCAAATATTTTTTAATTTCTACTTCATTGGCACGGTTCTCTACCTCATCGTAAACCTTTTGAGATAAACTTACAGCATTCTCCTCTACCATCGCATAATTTGACCAATAGGTGACCCCCAACAAAATACCCAGTAAAACTAAAATTGCTGTCATTACTGGCATCGCAATCCTAAACCAAATTTTGTCTTTTGTTCTAATTTTTTTCATGTTTCCCCCCAAAAAAATCTCTAAATGCCCACTTGTTTAATACAAAATCTCTTTTTCTAAACTTACCCTTATAAAACAAATTTCAACTAAATGATTTATTTGCTATTTTTAACTAAATTAACAAATAAGTGCCCTCGTGATAAGTACTCTTAATAGTGTATTCAAATTATTAATTCATTACAATAGGAAAAAAGTCAAAAAATGTCGAAAGTAAAAATAATTATTAAAAATGGTTTACTTGAGCTCATATCAATAGATTGGTGGTATACTTTTTGTGACTTATGACAAATAAGCCTATTTAACTTGAATCAATATGATTGCACAGATATTATGTGTACAAAGGCTATAGGTGATATATGAAAATACTAATTGTTTCAGATACCGAATCTAGATATATTTGGGATCATTTCAATAAAGAACGATTTAAGAATATTGAGCTCGTCATTTCTTGTGGTGATCTGAAGTCTTCTTATTTGCAGTTTCTCGTTACAATGTTGGGTGTTCCTGTTTATTATATTCATGGAAACCATGATGAGCGTTATATTATGTCCCCTCCATGCGGTTGTGACAGTATTGATGACGAGCTGATTCAGTTTAAAGGTTATAATATTCTCGGTCTTGGAGGTTCGCCAGAATACAGAGGCGGAAAATTTCAATATACTGAAAAACAAATGGAAAAACGTTATAAAAAACTGATCAAGAAAATCAAAAAATCTGGTGGAATTGACATACTCGTTACCCATTCTCCCGCTTTTGAGCTTGGAGATGGAGACGACTTTGCACATGTTGGCTTCAAAGTGTTTCGTAAAATGCTAGACGCATGGAAGCCAAGCTACCATTTCCACGGCCATCAACACCTTAACTATGGACAAAAAAATGAACGCTACCTTCAGTATGGTTCAACACTGATAGTAAACGCTCATGATTATCATATAATTGAAATAGAATGACCTTCCTTTTAGAATCTCCTCCTCCAGGGGTCAGGGTCTGTAGATTTAAAGTAATTCTTTGAGCTGACTTCATATTGAGTCAGCTTTTCTATTCTTCAATAACTTCAACACCTTCAACATACCAATCCATTTTCAGTATTTTGTCTGGATCAGGTATTGCTTCATCTTCAACTCTAAGATCCCCATCAATATCATAGATTGGACCTTTAAAGGGATGATATGTACCCCTTATGATTAACTGACGCATCAGGTCAATTAACTTTAGAGTTTCTCGAGGAACAAATGTTTTTGATGCATATAAATCAAGGACACCGGATGCCATCCCCCACCAAAAGTTTAAAAGTTTTGGATTGTTATTAAATATATTCGTGACCGCTTTATAGGTCCCATTTAGGACATTATTAAGTATTTTTTCATAATAAATGCCCCAGTTCCAAATAGGTGATGCAAGGTATTCTATTGGATCACCTGTCTCACGATCCACCCTACATAACATGGAGTAAATTCCGTAAGACCAGGTATCATCTCTGGAGAGACTGGAATTCTTGTTGTTCACAATATCAGCACCACGTTCGATTAATAACTTCCCTTTAATTGATGCCAACTCTTTGTTATTCCAGGTATCTGTCCAGCCTACAAGAACCTTTGTACGGGGGTTAACCATCTGAGCACCGAGTGCAAAGGCATTGATTCCTGCAATCACTTCTGCAGAGGGTTCTGTTGCAATATATCCTACACAATCCGTCTCTGTTAAACTTCCTGCAATCATACCTGATAAAAATCGCGGCTCATAGGTTCTACCAAAATAATTTGATAAATGTAAGTAAGGTTTGTTCCCTGAGCAATTGAAAAATAGGATATCAGGGTGTTCCAGCGCACATTTAAGTGTTTGTTTTACATATATTTCACTGGTTGTGAATATAACGTCAAAACCATTTAGTGCAATTTCCTTAATCGCTTCATAGGCAGAGTCGTCTTCGGGGATATTATCAAAAAACTCTGTTTCAATTTTTTCCTTAAACACCTCATTCACATGTTTACGTCCTTGCTCATGTGAAAATGTCCATCCAGATTTCTCAATATCTCTTGCATAGATATATGCTACTCTCAAAACCTTTGGTTTCTTAATCAGGCTTGAAAGTGTGTCTAAAACCCGCGGTTGTTCATCATTTTCTTCCATTGAAATGCCGGCTTTTTCTGGCGAATCATAACGCTCTAGTTCCTGAATAATTTGTTTAAGCGGCACTTGTAAATCATATTCATAAATTTGCTGCGGTATTCCATAGAGTTTTGCATAGAGTATAAAAGCATCCCCTGTTGTGACTGGTAGATCTGAACCACCGAGTTCATGGTATATACGTCTAAAGGGATAATAAACATATCTTTCAAAATGTTCAAATTTGCTTTTTCCAAGTGACGTCTTAGGATTGTAAACATCTAAGTATTTAATCAACCTGGTAAATCGACCAGGCTTTGAAAACCATATAGATATTAATCCAGTTACTTTAAAAAACTCAAGGAACTCAAAGTATATTGTGTTTCTCAAATTATCTTTGTCTTGTTTAGGAACAAGCCGTATAACTTCTGCTTGAACAGACCATGCATCAAAGTATTTCAGTACACTGACCCTTTTATTGCCTTCTAACACATAGAACCAGTTCATATACTCATAAACTTTAATAGGATCACGAATACCCTCTTCTAGGTGTGCATTACACAGTGTAATCCACTTCTCTTTAAAGTCAGATTGTGCAATAGCAAGGGGCATATAGTTGTGTGCAAACGCTGTTCGCCTTGCATCTGTGTAGGTACCAACAATTTTACTAATTGGAATTTCAATAAGTCCAAGCGGAACAGTAGAAATGATTTCAACATTTTTTAGCAGTCCCTCTAGTGAAGTAAGATGGCCCGACTTTCCATTAACTTTTCTACTTTGGTATGCTCTTTTTCCTTTGGCTACTGCATCATTATAATTTTCAACTGCATTTGTCATTCGCATATATGTCACCTCCAGCCTAACTTATTATACACCTCAAAGCCTAGAGTAAACACAGAATAGAAGTACTTTGTGGATACTTACAAAGTACTTCTATCAAACTAGTACCTCTATCAAATAGAACTTCTATCAATTGGTCCTTCTAATATTACAGTAGAGTAAGGATCAACATGAACAGGTCTTTCCCCTTTAGTAGAAAATTTCAGTTCAGCGCCAAACTCTATGTTTCCATTACTTGCAATAACTTTATAGACACCTTCTTCCACCTTAACAGCACGCCTTAAACCACTTCCGTTGTGTATTACAATACATAGTGTATTATCTGGACCATTTATTCCATAACATATAACACCTTCAGGTGCATTGATAAACTTCACCTTTTGTTCAATAAGATCTGATTCATTCCAGTGGAAAAAAGCAGACTGCTTTCTATATTTGATTAGGTCTTTAATATACTTATAGTGCTCAAAGTTTACCTCTTTTAACTTCCAGTCAAGCTTATTTATTTCATCACCAGCATTATAGCTGTTATGATGTCCTTTTTTCGTTCTCACAAACTCAGTTCCTGATTGGATGAAGACCATTCCAAAAGAGGTTAAAATAATTGCTAAGGCCAACATATGCATTTTTAGTTTCACTTCATAATCATACATTGGAACTGTTTTTTCAATTTTGTCCCACAAAATAAGATTATCGTGAGCACTCACATAATTTACAACTTCCTGAGAACGATTAGCAAATCCTTTACGTTTATTAGGTAGTTTTGTGCTTGCAACAATTCCAAGTTCTACCCATTCCTTGGTCTCAAGCCGTTCAGTTATAAACCCAGTCCCACTGCCGTCATTGTCACCCTTAATAGCATTCCTGAAGTCATCATTAAATAGTCCAATATCTAAACCCTTTTGTTTTGTTTTTAAGAACCTTTTTTCTTCTGGAAGCGCGCTTTCCCAACCGATCCAGGGCTCCCCGTAGAGTATAATATCAGGTCTAACTTTTTTTAATTTATTGACGATTTCACGAACCGTTTCTTGATCATAAAGGGCTAGTAGATCAAACCTAAATCCATCAACTTGATACTCCTTTAACCAGTAAAGCAGTGAATCAATAATAAACTTTCTAACAATTGGCTTTTCTGTTGCCAACTCGTTTCCACAACCCGATCCATTGGTAAAATTACCATTGTCATCGAGCCTATAAAAATAACCTGGTGCAAGTCTATTCAAGTTTGAATGGATCGATTCATAAGTATGGTTATAAACCACATCTAAAACAACCTGTATTCCTGCTTGATGTAGAGCCATAATACATGTTTTGAGTTCCTTAATACGAACACGACCATCCAGTGCGTCTGTTGCATAAGACCCTTCTGGATTATTAAATAAGACAGGATCGTAGCCCCAGTTATAGCCATGGTCTTTGGTCTCGTCAACTGTAAAAAAGTCTTGTACTGGTAATAGGTGAACATGTGTAATACCCATTTCCACTAAATGATCAATACCCGTCTTAAAGCCATTATAGTTTGTACCTTTCTCAGTAAAGGCCAAATAATTTCCTTTATGTTCAATCCCAGAGTTATTATCGACTGAAAAATCTCTTATATGTGTCTCGTAAATAATTGCTTGGTGTGGCAATACATGTCCAGGTTTCTCATGGTTCTCCCATCCCTCAGGATTGGTATCTGACAAGTCAATGATCATAGCTTTTTCACTATTGGGTCCTGTAGCAACTGCATAAGGGTCAACAACCTCATAATCTGTTTCTGCACAAGTGATAATATACGTATAATACTTGTTGATATTACTCAAAGGCAGCAGGATTGTGAATAAACCATCACCATCATTTTGCATAGGAAGCTCTGATCTAAACAAATCATCTCCATGTTCATAAATAGCAAGACGAACCCGTATAGCGCAAGGCGCCCAAACCTTAATTTGGACGCCTTTGTCTGTGAGTGTTACACCAAAATCATTCACTTTTAATATTCTATTTGGAACTGCATTAATTTTATTCATTTTCTCACCTGCGCTAACATGAACCTTTATGGTCTCATTGGTGTATCCCATATTCCCGATGCATACTCCATAATGGTTCTATCACTTGAAAACACACCTGAACAGCCAATATTGATTATACTCATTTTTGCCCATAGTGACTTGTCCCTATAGTATCTGTTTATGCGTTCGTGCGCTGCTGCATAAGAGTCAAAGTCTTTTAAGACAAAGTACTCATCATTGTGTTGTAAAAGTCCATCTCGAAGAATTCTGAACTCTTCATCTGATACATTTAAGAATCCATTGGTTAACTGATCCACAACTCTTTTTATACGTAGGTCTGAATTATAGATTTCAATCGAATTGTAGGAACCATTTTCATAGTACTCATAGACCTCTGGCTCTGTTAACCCAAAGATTACAATATTATCCTCACCAACTTCATTTAAAATTTCTACATTGGCACCATCTAAGGTTGCAATAGTTACAGCACCATTCATCATGAACTTCATGTTCCCTGTTCCTGAAGCTTCTTTTGTTGTTGTCGAGATTTGCTCACTTAAGTCCGCAGCCGGTATTAAAAGCTCTGCCAGAGAAACACTATAATTCTCCATAAAGACAACTTTTATTTTGTCTCGAATTCGTGGGTCATTGTTCACTTTATCAGCAACCGTGTTAATCAGTTTAATAGTTTGTTTTGCAATGTAATATGCCGGTGCCGCTTTAGCTCCAAATATAAATGTTCTTGGTGGAATATCCAAATTTGGATCTTCAATCAACCTATTATATAAGTGCATAATATGAAGTACATTTAATATCTGTCTTTTGTATTCATGGAGTCGTTTCACCTGAATATCAAATATCGACTTGGGATTTACATCTATTCCAGTACGCTCTTTGATAATTTTAGCCAACTTCTTTTTATTCTCTAACTTGACCTGCATAACTTTTTCTTGGAAATTTACATCATCCTGGTATTTTAATAAATTTCGTAGTTTTATAGGCTGATTAATGAAATCTTCTCCAATGGTACCTTTTAGTAGTTCCGTTAACTCCGGATTACAATTTACCAACCATCTTCTGTGTGTTATACCATTGGTTTTATTGTTAAATCGATGTGGATACAGTTCATAGAACTTTTTAAGCTCTTTCTTCTTTAGAATCTCAGTGTGTAAATGTGCAACACCATTGATACTATGAGAACCTATAATAGCTAAGTTGGCCATACGCACTTCACCATCTGCAATTATTGCCATATCCCTAATCGCATCCATTTGACCATTATACTTCCAGTCCCATAGATCTTTACAGAAACGTTCATTTATTTCCTCTACAATCATAAATATTCTAGGCAACAATGATTTAAACATGTCAATCGGCCATTTCTCCATAGCCTCTTGCATGATTGTATGGTTGGTATAACTCATAACTTTTGACGTAATGTTCCATGCTTCATCCCAACTCATATGCTCGTCATCAATCAGAATGCGCATGAGTTCAGGAATTGCAACTGCAGGATGGGTATCATTAATATGTATTGCAACATATTCATGGATTTGATCCATTGACTTACCTGATTTTTTGTATGACCTTATAATCCCTTGTACACCACACGAAACAAAGAAGTACTCTTGTTTAAGTCGTAGGATACGCCCCTCATGTAGTGAGTCATTTGGATAGAGTACCTGTGAAATTGATTCTACAGCATGTTTTTGCTCAAAGGCATGTACATACTGGCCTCTACTGAACTTAGAGTAATCAAACTCTCTCGAACTTGTTTCAGCACTCCAAAGCCTTAATGTATTTACAGTGTCATTATCATAACCAACAACTGGCATATCATAGGGTACACCAACAACTGTTTCATAGTGTTCGTGTATAAACTTAAGCCTACCCTCTTCCATTTCGGATCTTATGGAACCACCGTACTTAACTTCAACAGCCTTGTCTGGTTTTTTTACCTCCCAAACATTACGGTTATCCAGCCATCTGTCTGGAAACTCAACCTGGTAGCCATTAATAATTTTTTGCTCAAACAATCCATAGTTATAACGGATGCCTATGCCATGCCCTGGAATACTCAGTGCTGCCATTGAGTCTAAAAAGCAAGCCGCCAGTCTTCCCAGACCACCGTTTCCAAGACCTTGATCTTTTTCGATGTCAACGAGTTCATCAAAACTGAATCCAATTTCATTCAAAACTTCTTTAGCAGTATCTAAAAGTCCCTGCGCTGCAAGGTTGTTGACAAGAAAACGTCCCGTTAAAAACTCCATAGAAAAATAGTAAACTTGTTTGTTACCTTCTTTTGAGTATCGATCTGTTGTATTAATCCAGTTATGAGCTAAGTAGTCTTTACACAGGCTCCCAAGTGCATGATACCGGTCCCATTCAGAGGTGTCCTCAAGTGGCTTAGCGCTTTTGGCTGCCAGTCTTCTCAGGTAATCTGTCTTAAATTGATCTTTCGTAATCTTGTTCACTTTAGGTACTCCTATCTACTCATTACACCTTGATAGATATCAATGTACTTTTTAGCTGAGTTTGTCCAACTTGTATCAGATTTCATAGCGCGTCTCACAACTTTATTCCAGTCTTTTCTTCGGCTGTATAAGTCTACAGCCGTTTCTATAGAATTTAACATTTCGTGTGCATTGTAATTGGCAAAGCTAAAGCCATTACCTTCGTCTTCATATACATTATAAGGCAGGACCGTGTCCTTTAATCCACCAGTCTCACGTACGATAGGCAATGTACCGTACCTTAGTGCTATTTGCTGTCCAAGACCACATGGTTCAAACAGTGAAGGCATTAAGAATAGGTCTGCTCCTGCATATATTTGATGTGCAAGTGGGGCATTAAACTGAATTTGAGCACGTAGTTTATCAGGATACTTGTCTTGATAATAATGCATCATATTTTCATAATGAGGCTCACCTGTACCTAATACTACAAACTGAATATCCTGTTTCATAATATCTTCCATCACATGTTCAATTAAATCTAAGCCCTTCATATGCGCTAATCTAGTAACCATAGCCATCATAGGAACATCATCTCGAATAGGAAGACCAAGCTTTTCTTGTAGAACCCGCTTATTGCCTCTTTTTTTCTTGAGACTCCTTGAGTCATATTTCCACTCAATGTGTTCATCTTTTCTTGGATCATAAATGTCATGGTCTAAGCCATTGGTGATACCATGTAAATCCTGGCCTCTCTGTCTTAAAAGACCATCTAGTCTTTCACCAAAGAACGGATACTGAATTTCCCTTGCATAAGTCTCTGAAACTGTCGTAATTGCATCTGCGAAATTAATTCCAGACTTCATAAAACTAACGCCTCCATGAAACTCCATACCACCGGAATGATAATGATCTGGTCCCATACTTAAGAGGTCATCCAGGATTTCAGGACCAAATACACCCTGATACTTCAAATTGTGAATGGTATACACAGTTTTGATGTCTTTATAATCCGCGTCATGTCTATAGTGTTCATTGAGAAGTGCAGGAATCATTCCTGTATGCCAATCATTGAAATGAATAATATCGGGTTTAAAATCACCCATATGTCTAATTGCCTCTAATACGGATCTACAGAAATATGAAAATTTTTCCCCATCATCATAATGACCATATAGGTTATCTCTTTTAAAGTAATATTCATTGTCTATAAAATAATATGGCACGGTATCATGCTCTATTTGACTGAGTCCAGCATACTGTCGTCTCCAGCCCACGTCTACATAGAAGTGACTGAGTTGTTTTTCGTTATCCTTAAGCGTTTCAGGTAAATCAAAAGTTTTAGATATGATTACACGCGCATCCACGTTTTCTTTTCTCAAGGCTTTTGGAAGTGCAAATGCTACATCTGCAAGCCCACCTGTTTTTGAAAATGGCACCGCCTCAGACGCTACAAATAATACGTTCATGTCAGCCTCCTTACTATAAAACTGTGTTCTTTTTGATAACAAACGGGCTCCCGGAATCACCAAACAGCATTTTGCGTTCAGTAATTACAACATTCTTATCAAGTATCGTATAATTCAGATTTGTCGTTTCACTAATTACAGCATTCGGGAACACAATACTGTTTCTAATAATTGCACCTTTTTTCACATGTACATCTCTGCAAATAATACAATTCTCTACAGTTCCTTCAATAATACATCCATTGGCAATTAATGAATTAGACACATAACTGTTGTCAGAATACTGTGTTGAAGGAGAATCGAGTACTTTGGTAAAGATACGTCCATTTTTGTAAAATAGCTCTTTTGAGTTTGCCACATTAAGTAAATCCATATTGGTCTGATAGTAATTTTCGAGTGTATTGATACAACTTAAATAACCTTCAAATTGATAAGCATTCACTTTGAGATCTTCCATTCTGTTAAAAATGGCTTCTTTCATGAATCGAGAATCTCCACGATGTACAGATTCCTCAATTATTTTGATGAGTAATTCTCTTTTGAGGACATACATTTCCATTGAAACATCGTAGTGTCGTTTCTTACCAAGATTCTTACCAATACTCACGATGTTCTTATCATCATCCAGTGTAAGACTGTCACATTCAACAAATCTCCTAACGCTATTTTCCATGCTTTTATATGCGATGGTAATATCAGCACCTGTACTCTTATGATAATCCACAAATGGTTTATAATCGATATTACAGATCATATAACTTCTGGATAAAAGGACATACTCTTGCGTTGAATTCTTAAGATAATCTAAGTTTGCCTTAAACGTTTCCAAGTCACCTGTTCTTCGAATATTATCATCAAGTCGCATTTCAGGATGAAACAAGAATAACCCATCTCTTTTTCGATCAAGTCCCCAGTGTTTACCTGACCCTAAGTGATTTGTTAATGATCTTGTATTACCATGTGTAAAAATACCAACATTGGTAAGTCCGCTATTTGTCATATTTGATAAAACGAAATCTATTACACGATATCTTCCTAATATCATAATCGAAGCAATCGATCTAGAAAGCGTCAAATCTTTTATGTTTTCATCCGATTCGCTGAGGTTTACAATTCCCATAACGTCATTCATATTGGCGCCTCCTTACTTATTCTCTTCCTGATCTTGACCTGAGTACACAGTTATTTCTTTGCTGTTCGGATCACCGATGACAGACCCTTTAGGTATAGTAAGGTCATTAATCACAACAGTACGATAAATTTTTACATCATCCTCAATTGTTACGTTTGGCATAACCACGGATTCTTCAATATGAGACCCTATACCAACGTAAACGTCTGGTGACAATACCGATTTTTTGACATGACCTTCTATGATACATCCCTCGTTTATTAATGATGACTCTACCATTCCGTACGCACTGATAAACTGAGGTGGACTAATTGGATTAACAGAATAGGCTCTCCATTTTTTATCATGAAGATCAAAATCTGCATTGAGTTTTATCAAATCCATATTCGCTTCCCAAAGACTTTCTACTGTTCCTACATCTTTCCAATATCCTTTGAATCTGTAGGCAGCAATTTTAAGTTGATCCTCAAGCACTTTTGGAATAATGTTTTTGCCAAAATCATTTTTAGAGTCATCATCGAGTTCATCATTTACGAGATACTCTCGAAGTACCTTCCAGCTAAATATGTAAATTCCCATAGATGCCAGGTTACTTTTGGCATTTTCAGGTTTTTCTTCAAATTCATAAATTTGATCGTTTTCATCTGTATTCAAGATTCCAAATCTATTGGTTTCTTCCCATGGAACTTCAATAACAGCAATGGTAACATCTGAATTTTTCTTTTTATGATCATCTAACATTTTCATATAATCCATTTTGTAAATATGATCCCCAGAAAGGATTAATACATACTCAGGGTCATAGCCATCAACATAGTTGATATTCTCATAAATTGCATTCGCTGTACCTTTGTAGAATCGCCCGCCATCTTTACTTACATATGGTGGTAGAATTTTTACGCCACCGAACTGTCTATCTAAGTCCCATGAACTTCCTATACCAACATGTGCATTAAGAACTAAGGGTTGATACTGAGATAATATACCTACTGTATCAATGTTAGAATTAGAACAATTACTTAATGCGAAATCTATTATACGGTACTTACCCCCAAAGGATACCGCTGGTTTTGCCACTGTTTCTGTGATTTCACGAAGCCTCGATCCCTGTCCCCCTGCTAGAATCATTGCGATGATTTCCTTTTTCAATTCTCTCATTATTTTTCACCTCAACTAATTTTCTATCGTCTATTGTTTGATCTTCCCTAGTTTTTTTAAAATAAACAACCGACAACGGCGGTATTTTGACATTTATTTTGTACGGCCTCATGTGCCAGCTTTTTTCAACGGCTCTTATTTCTTTTGCGTTTACAACACCAGAACCTCCGTAAGCTTTCATATCACTGTTCAAAATTTCCTTGTAATATCCGCTATCTTCTACGCCAATTTTATATTGCTCATAGGTCTGAGGCGTAAAATTTGCCACTACAATAATTCTTTCTTTACCAAGCCCCTTTCGCATAAATGTAACCACACTTTGATCTAAATTCTCGAGATCAATCCATTCGAAACCATCATAGGTGTCATCAAGTGCGTATAAAGCTTTTTCTTCTAAATACAGCTTATTGAGGTCACTCAAGAAGTGTTTAATACCTTGATGTTTATCATAATCGAGTAAGAACCAATCCAATTCTCTTTTATAGTTCCACTCAATAAAGTGTCCAAACTCTCCACCCATGAACAATAGTTTTTTTCCAGGGTGTGCCATCATATAACCATACAGTATTCTTAGGTTTGCAAACTTCTGCCAGTAATCTCCTGGCATTTTGTCCAACAAAGATTTTTTCCCATGTACCACTTCATCATGCGAAAGCGGTAACACATAGTTTTCACTAAAAGCATAAGTTAGTGAAAAAGTTATCAAATTCTGATGCCATTTTCTGTGGCTATGCTCTTTTTCCATAAAGGATAGAATGTCATTCATCCACCCCATATTCCACTTAAAGTTAAAACCTAAACCACCTTCATCAACTGGCGCTGTAACCTTTGGCCATGATGTAGATTCCTCAGCAATCATAAGTGCTCCAGGATAGTATTTAAATATAGTTTTATTCAGGGTTTTTACAAACTCTACCGCTTGCAAGTTCTCGTTTGATCCATATTCATTTCTTAGCTTAAGGTGTTCTCTGCCATAATCGAGGTATAACATAAATGCCACCGCATCAACACGAAGTCCATCAATATGATATTCATCAAACCAGAACACTGCATTGGATACCAAAAAACTAACAACCTCTTTACGGCTAAAGTCAAAGTTAACTGTTCCCCACTGCTTATTATCAGATATATGCTGATAGCCTGATTCGTAAACTGGTTCACCATCAAACAATCTTAAACCGTGGCTGTCACGACAAAAATGACAAGGAACCCAGTCCATAATGACTCCAATGTTATGCTGATGTAAGTAATCAATAAAATACTTAAAATCATCTGGAGTTCCATACCGACTTGTAATTGAAAAGTACCCTGTCGCCTGATACCCCCAAGAGCCATCAAAAGGGTGTTCATTTAAAGGCATGATTTCTACATGTGTGAACCCCATCTCTTTTACATATGTAACAAGTTCAGATGCTACTTCCCTATAGGCATAAAAGGAGCCGTCAGTTTTATGTTTCCAAGAACCAAGATGTAACTCATAGATATTCAAGGGGTTCTTATAAGGTTCACTCTCACGACGTTTTTCCATCCAATCCTTATCTTTCCACTTGTAATCATTTGATGTCCACACTACTGAGGCTGTATTGGGTCTTACCTCCGAGTAGAAAGCATACGGATCTGCTTTATGTAGAGTTTCTCCCTTTCGAGAGATGATCTCATATTTATATGTTTCTCCAGCAAGCTCACCTTCAATAAAAATATTCCAAAGGTTTGACTTCTTAAATTTCTTCATTTTGAATTCTTTACCATACCAATTATTAAAGCTACCAATGACACTAACTTTATGTGCATTGGGAGCCCAGACAGTAAAACTTGTTCCTTTAACACCTTTGTAAGTCATTTCATGTGCGCCTAAAATGTCATAACTTTTAAAATAAGTTCCATCATGATATAAATATGCGTCTAAATCCAATGTATCTAAATATGACACTTTCAATCTTTTCATCACTCCTATTTGATCTATTACTTCATTATGAACATTTTCTAGAACAATATTGTCTAATTTTCGTGTTTTTAACACTATGTTTACCTAACGTTAACTTCGATGCACACTATTGCAATACTTATACCCTAAAAATTATATTCAAACATTAAGAAAACGTTATCAATATCTTTTAGGTTATATTTTTTTAAGCATTAAAAAAAGACCAGTGATTTTTCATCACTGATCTTGAACATATTGAAAACTCTATGTTTTTGGTATAAATTAATCGACTTTTAAAACCAGTACCTTCAGGTAGTTACTGCTTGGATATCTAGGGTTAACAGCAAAATCGTCTGGCAACTGTAGTGTCTCCATAATTTTGTATCTTCTCTTGGCACGAACAAAACCACCAGAGATCTGTTTTCTGAACTTTTCCATATCCATCTTCGCACTGTTGGTTGAAGCTATAATTATACCTTTTTCATTAATAAGTGGAAGTACATCTTCAAGCAATTTACCATAGTCCTTCTCAGCACTAAAAGTAAAGTTCTTTGATCTAGAGAATGATGGGGGATCTAGTACGATCGTATCCCACGATTTGTCAGCCTTTAAAGCTTTATGGAAATATTTAAACACATCTTCTACTATAATCTGATGGTTTTCCAAGTCAATATCGTTAACTGCATACATTTCTTTCGTTTTCTCAACGCTTCGTTTTGCCAAATCAACATTTGTAGTTAACTCAGCTCCACCTAGAGCTGCTGCTACACCGAATGCTCCAGTATAAGAGAATGTATTTAGTACTGATTTATTTTTTGAGTACTTATCTCTTAACAGTCTACGCACGTGACGTTGATCAAGGAATACACCTGTCATTGCGCCATCATCTAAATTAACTGCATAGTTAATATCGTCTTGCTTTACAACAAGAGGCCATTCAGGATATTCACCTAAAACAAAATCTGCACCTTCAATGTATTTGCCATCTTCGTCAAATCTTTTCTTTTGGAATATACCTCTAATTGGCTTACGTTTTTTTAGTGTGTTAATTACTGCATCACGGAATTTATAGATTCCCTTTGAATACCACTGAACTAAGTAATAACCATCATAATAGTCTATTGTTAGACCACCAATGCCATCACCTTCACCATTAAATACTCTATAAGCAGTTGTTGAGTCATCCATTAGTAAATGGTTGCGTTTCGAAATCGCTGCATTAATTGTTTTCTTGAAAAAATCTAAATCAATTTTCTGCTTTACATGTCTTGTTAAGACCCATCCACATCCCTTATTTTGATTACCAAAATATGCACGGGCAAGGAATCGTTCTTTTTGATTTACAATTTTTAATACGTCGCCTTCTTTTTGAAGAAACTTCGTACTTACGAACATTTTCTCTTCTAGTAAAGGATTTCCTGACCGAATGTGATCAATGTATTCATCCTTTAACATAATCTTTATTTCTCTCATTTTGCCTCCAAATACCAAATTAAAGTTTAACTTCAATCCAGTGTGTGTTTTCAATCGTTTGATTCACCTTTTCAATACTCATCTGTGGGTGAATAGTGTCCTCATGCTCTATAGCAACAAGAGACATTGCAATTGCAAATTTCACAGTTTCAATTGTCATATTATTATTCATAAATCCATAACCTAGACCAGCAACAAACGCATCACCTGCACCTGTTACGTTCTTTACAATGGCTTCTCTTGCTTTTATCTTACCTGTTTCATTTCCATCAGAATAGAATATACCATCAGCATCAAGACTTATAAATACATTGGTTACGCCTTGATCGTGGAATTGTTTTGCTGCCTCAATTAAAGTCGCATCATTCTTAATACCAAATCCAGATAACTGTTCTGCTTCGTGTCGATTTGGCTTAACTGTATGGAAATATTTTATTAAATGTTTCACCTCATCAGCTTTTGCTGCTGAGACTGGGTCAAGTACAAACCTAGTTTTAGCATGGTACTTTTTTAGCAGGTACTCTAATTTTTCAGGATTATCAGTATCAACTATAACATACTCTGCATTTTCTATAACTTCAGATTTTTCATCAATGAATTCATACGTTAATTCATTAATACTTTTCATATCCACTACAGCTGATACCATTTCTCCACACTCGTTGAGAACAGCCATATAAGTTGGAGTTCCACCATTTTTGGTTATAAGTGAATCTTCCATATCATAGCCGACAACACGACTATGTTCCAGCATACCTCGACCGGTCTCATCGTTACCTAATATCGAAATAAACTTTGTGTTAAGACCTACACGTGCCATGTTTTCTGCTATATTTCTGCAGACCCCACCATACGAAATTTTTACACTTCCAGGGTTGGAGTTCAGTGGTATATAAGACACATTTGTGAAGCCGACAATATCAACTACTGACGCCCCAAATACAAGAATATAAGGCTCTTGAGAGTTAAACATCAAATCTCCCTTTCCGAATTTAATCTACCCTTTATAATACCACAAAACCTCCTGCGATTTAACTAAAATTTTACCTTGTAAATTATTTCAATTCTTATCGATTAATTGTAATAAGACATAGGAGATATTCGCAATTTTCTGACATTTAATTTTCAGTCTATTTCTACTTATGTTGCTATTAGAGACTTTCAGCCGATACTATTCAAAACTTGTTTTGAATATTTGTATTAATTTTTTTTCAACACTTACTCATATAGTGGAATTGTAAAACAATTTAGTGTATGATTATGAATAGAAACGTTTTCTTTTGTATAACTTTACATATGAGGACGAATTAAAAGTGTGAGGTGTATTTATTATGAGTAAAACTGTAAATATTGACTGGGCAACATTAGGCTTCTCTTACATCAAAACAGATCTACGATATGTATCGTACTGGAAAGATGGCAAGTGGGACAATGGCGCACTGGTCGAAGACAACCAAGTTACAATTTCTGAAGCTTCAACAGCTTTACATTATGGACAACAATGTTTTGAAGGCCTAAAAGCTTACAGAACAAAAGATGGTTCAATCCAACTTTTCCGTCCTGATCAAAATGCAAAAAGAATGAACTCAAGCTCAAGAAGAATTCTTATGCCTGAGATTTCAGAAGAACAATTTATTGATGCGTGTAAGCAAGTGGTTAAAGCCAACGCACACTTTGTTCCTCCATACGGAACAGGAGCTACTCTTTACCTACGTCCATTTATTATCGGAATCGGTGATAACTTAGGCGTAAAACCTGCTCCAGAGTTCCTATTCTCAGTATTCGCTGTTCCTGTAGGTCCTTACTTTAAGGGTGGTATGGCTCCAGTTAACTTTACTATCGCAGATATGGACCGTGCAGCTCCTTACGGTACTGGTGCAGCTAAAGTTGGTGGAAACTATGCTGGTAGTATGCTACCTCATGAAGAAGCAGTTAAAGCTGGTTTTGCGGATTGTATCTACCTTGATCCTGCAACACACACTAAGATTGAAGAAGTTGGCGCAGCAAACTTCTTTGGTATTACTAAAGACAATAAATTTATCACACCTAGTTCACCTTCTATTCTACCAAGTATCACTAAGTACTCACTAATGCATATTGCTGAGAACTATATGGATCTTACGGTTGAAGAACGTGATGTTGAAATTAACAACTTAGGTGAATTCACTGAAGCTGGTGCATGTGGTACTGCTGCCGTAATTACTCCAATTGGAGGCATTGATTACAAAGGAAACATGCATGTATTCCACTCAGAAACTGAAGTTGGTCCTGTCACTAAAAAGCTTTACGATACACTATGTGGTATCCAGATTGGTGACGTTGAAGCTCCAGAAGGTTGGATCGTTAAGGTCGACTAATTACAATTAGAAATTTTAAAAAGGATCCATGCAATCTGCATGGATCCTTTTTTATCTACTTTTTACAATTTCATTGGCTTTTTTATAATCTGCAGCAGTATCAACATCAAAATGAATTCTGCTTTTGCTTACCTCTACAAATACAATTTGATCTTCGTGTTTTTTTAGTACTTGTCGAGCACCTTGATCTCCATCGATTGTTTGTATCTCACTATAGTATTTCTCAGGAAATATTATTGGATTCCCTTTTCCTTCATAACTAATCGGGACTATGATTTTATCTTTGTTTTCCCTTGCATGATGAATAAGTTTATTTATATCCTCTGTTTCAATAAAGGGTTGATCCCCTAAGAGAAACATGACACCTTTACTTCCAGAGACTTCAGACAATCCTTTTTTTACAGATGTGGAAAGTCCTAATTGAGCATCCTCATTAAGGATAGAGCGAATTCCATGACGATCTGCAATTTGTTTTATTTCTTTTGTATGTTCTGAATATACCAATACAATATTATCAATGTCACTTACTTCAAGATTGTTCATGACATGTTCAACTAAGGGATATCCGTCTAACATCAGAGTTAATTTTTTCTCTCCCATTCTACGGGATAAACCAGCCGCCAATATTACTGCACTTACCATCTTTAGTACCTCCTAATTCATAGCTACACTACTATTCTACACTATAATTAGCTTGCTAAGCACATTTTAAGAGTAAACACAAAAAAACAAAACACCAGATCACATAAGTAATCTAGTGTTTTGTATTGGTGCACCTTAAGGGATTCGAACCCCTGGCCTTCTGATTCGTAGTCAGACACTCTATCCAGCTGAGCTAAAGGTGCATATGGAGGCGCCACCCAGATTTGAACTGGGGATAAAGGTTTTGCAGACCTCTGCCTTACCACTTGGCTATGGCGCCATATAAATGGTGACCCATCTGCGACTCGAACGCAGGACACCCTGATTAAAAGTCAGGTGCTCTACCGACTGAGCTAATGGGTCACATTTGGAGCGGGTGAAGGGGATCGAACCCTCGCAACCGGCTTGGAAGGCCGGGGCTCTACCACTGAGCTACACCCGCAGGTATTTAATTGGAGCGGAAGACGAGATTCGAACTCGCGACCCTCGCCTTGGCAAGGCGATGCTCTACCACTGAGCCACTTCCGCATATTTGTCCTACCGAGGCAGGAAACATATTTTCGCTACCGCGATAATATAAAATGGTGGCGGGAGAAGGATTCGAACCTTCGAAGACTCAGTCAACGGATTTACAGTCCGCCCCCTTTGGCCGCTCGGGAACCCCGCCATATTGGCAATGCTTTTATATTTCGTTTTATGCTTTAGATAAATGGAGCCGGTGATGGGACTCGAACCCGCGACCTACTGATTACAAGTCAGTTGCTCTACCAATTGAGCTACACCGGCGCATTTAAATGGCGACCCAGAAGAGACTCGAACTCTCGACCTCCAGCGTGACAGGCTGGCGTTCTAACCAACTGAACTACTGGGCCATGTAATATTGTTTCTTTCCTTTCGGAGAAGATTCATATGGATGATTCTTTCCTAGCGGAGAAGAAACGTTTATATAGCGCTTTAAATCTTAGCGCTATATAAACTTCTTTGGTGGGAGTAATAGGGCTCGAACCTATGACCCTCTGCTTGTAAGGCAGATGCTCTCCCAGCTGAGCTATACTCCCATGTATA
>PPCM01000337.1_pt1 | contig 52593 bp, 53 predicted proteins | sample 1555541 | NCBI WGS metagenome assembly PPCM01 (sample SAMN05284479, study PRJNA326546) | Marine sediment metagenome, whole genome shotgun sequencing project. | isolation source: marine sediment | place: Germany: Wadden Sea | collected 2012-09-05
CGTCAGGTTTAAAGCCCAGAGCATCTTTTGAATCTTTAAAGACTTGCTGGATTGTCCGTGTTGTAAGAGGTTTTCCAGTTGAAGGATTAGCGAAAAGGTATTCAGATGGTTTATATAATTTATAGTACTTGCGAAGTGCTTTTAGGTTGTATTCAGAGAGTAAGGTATATCTTTCTTTCAAGCCTTTACCTGACCTGACACGAATAGACATAGAATCAGAATCAATGTCGGAACACTTGAGCTGAAGAAGTTCTCCCACACGAAGTCCGGCAGAATAACATGTGATGAGCATGGTGCGGTGCTTGAGATTAGAAACGTGAGAAAACAAAGCACTAATCTGTTCAGGAGAAAGTGCAACAGGAAGCTTAGAAGCTGTTTTAATGCGTGGAATATGTTTCATATCCCATACACGAGCCAGTGTTGTTTCAAAGTAAAACTTCACAGCACTATACATGCTATTAATGTAAGATCTGCTGAGTTTTCGAACCGAAATGCTGTGATGTAAGAAAAGACGGATCTGTTCATAATCCAGATCCTGCGGTGGTATACCGAAGTGATTTGAAATGTACTTTACATTCTTGAGGTAAACGGCAACGGTTTTGTCGCTAAAGCCCCTCAGCTCCATATCCATTTTCATTTTTATAAGAGATTGATTCATAATAAAACTCCTTTCGTTTAATAACAAAAGGATATATGAAGATGGAGGGTTGGCAAATCATTACGTTATGTTACCGCGCAAGCGGTTTTGTTCAACACGTCCATTCCCAACAGACGCCTTTCTGCTTATGAAGACTGTGTTTTGAACGAATTTACGGTTCTGAGTAGTTAATTAAATTTACTAGATGGCGTCCATCGGGAACGCCGGGAACGTTAAGTAACACTTTAAACTTAGTTAACGCTTGGTATTAAGTTATGAGTAATGAATAGCGAACGAAAATAATTTAGACTAAAATCATATTATATCGTTTGAACGACCCTATCAAATAGGGTATAATAAATATATATTATGAAAATGAGGATGGTTAAAATTGACTAGAACATTTATTATGACACCTGAATTTGATAGATGTTGGAAGAATCTCGGCTTATCTGATGAACATCTAAAAGAGCTGCAGGAAACAATACTATTGAATCCTCAAGTTGGTAATGTTATTCAAGGGACTGGTGGTCTTCGCAAGCTACGTTTTGCCTTAGATTATAAAGGAAAAAGTGGTAGTGTTCGAGTACTATATATCGACCTAGTTGTTCATGATAAAGTCTATTTGATCACAGCATATCAGAAAAATGAAAAAGATAATTTGAATGATAGTGAAAAAGCAGAAGTAAAGAAGTTGATTACTCAGTTAAAGAAATCTGCAAATGAAAGGAGTCGTAGGAAATGAGTGTATTTAAAAGCTTAACTACAGGTCTTGAAGAAGCAGTTCAAATAGAGAGCGAGCATTTAAAAGCAAGAAAACATAAATTAACAGTAGCTCCAGTTGAAGACTATACGAATTTGGAAATTAAAGAAGTACGTGAGAATCTTAATATGACGCAAGTAATATTTGCACAAATTTTAGGAGTATCAAAGAAGACTGTTGAAGCGTGGGAAGCAGGCATTAACTCACCAAATGGTCCTGCTAAAAGGATTATAGGAATGTTGAAGGAAGACCCTTCCTTACCAGAAAAATATCATATAGTTTCGCATTAATGTATATTAAGTCGTTTAAAGCGTCACTTAACACGTCCATTCCCAAAATGCCCCTTTGCTTATATGAAGTGGCATTTTTTATACACAATTTATGGTAATATATAGATTAAGAGTAATAAAAAGTGGGGCACTTCGGGAATGGCGGGAACGTTAGGAGACAGTGTGACCAGTACTTGAAATAATAGTAACAAGAATTAGCATGGCGATGGAATGACAAAAGAAAAATCAATGAGTTTGTAAAACGAAAAGGTGGAGAAATTAGATACATAAGTAAGCTAGCATTTAGAGAACACATCTATAACGTAACCTATGATGTCGACAACGAAAGGCATTCAGCCACAGTTCAGTTTTCCATTTTTCAAGAGGAAAGATGGTATTAGCACAGCATCAGAGTAAGTATAGTGGGTTTGATAGTCTATAGCATAATTAATTAGAATTACAATATAGTATTAAGTTAATCGAGTGGATCATGGTCAAAAGGAGTAGGAATGTCAAAATACAATAAAATCACTTCACTAGAATATAGTGATTTTGAGGTGAATACACCACAGACTAGAAACCTTATTTCTGATGATGATCAACAAGTACTAGATATGTTTGATCATTGTCTGACTGAAGAAGAGACTGAAAAATGGAATTTTGAATATAGGGACCACAATTTAAGATATGAACATCGGTATTTAGCTTTGTTTGAGGACCTATTTGAACTGAATGGGTCAAAAGTTATGATGAAATTTGATTTTAAAGAAATAGAGGTATTTGAATTAGTAAATATCATAGATGGACTTGATCAAAGAGAAAAAATGGACTTTCTGGAAATCATGAGGAATCAGAAATTATCTCTAACATCAAAGTTCTACATGATTGAAGACTTAGAGTTGATAAGTCTATTCGGAAAACTGATGACTAGAGAATTGTACCCATCAATGGAGCTTCATTTTGTGAATATTGGTTTATCAATTTCTGGTGGTTATGATTTATCATTTCCAGTTTGCCTTAAGAATGAAGAGTTAAGAGGGTATGTAGAAATCATTATTAGAAAGCATAAATTGTTCATTAGATAGTATTTCAAAGTCCTTGAGAATGTGGTGCCTAGAATGTTAAATGAAATAGCAAACATGTACAGGACGCTGCTAGGTTCTAATCTTGTAGGTGTATATCTACATGGATCTTTGGCAATAAATTGTTTCAATCCGAAGGATAGCGATATTGATATCCTAGTTGTTGTAGAAAACAACATTGACTCTGAGTGTAAGAGAAGCTTAGTTAAGTGCATAATTGATATAGAAGCCAATAACTTAGAAACCAGAATTGAATTGTCAGTAGTTCTAGAAAAAGATGTTGTATTAGGGAACCACCCAATGTTCTTTCTTTTACATTACTCAGCGATTCACAAGAAATCCTATCTTAATAATGGAAGTCTTTGTGAAAACTCTTATGATCCAGATTTAATAGCCCATTTAGCCATGATCAATTCAAGAGGAAAACTGATATGTGGAAAGCGGATAGAAGAGCTTAAGATCAAAGTTAAAGATGCTGATTTTTTGGACTCAGTAATGAATGATGTTTCTTATGTAGAGGATGAATTACTCTCAAAGCCGCAGTATATTGTTTTAAACTTGTGTAGAACATTGAAATATCTTACTGATCACACGCATAATTCTAAACTCGAGGGTGGAGAATGGGTACTTGGACGATTTAACTCAAATTTTGATCGTGTTATTGGCATTTTAATTGAAAAGTATAGAGGTTTGAATGTAGATTTAGGCATATATGAGGATGAAATTAAGCATGTTGCTAAACATCTTCTAAAAGAAGTTCATAAAATTGTTGACTATAGCACTTCTAGAACTTATGGAAGTCTAAACAGTAAATGACTAAGTCAATATGCTACTGGAGGATAAAATATTATGAAATTAAGGTATGCAGCAATAAGTGATAGCTCTAGAGTTAATGAACTTTATGAGGTGCTAGATAAAGCACATAGAGTCGTTCATACAGATCGATTTCAAGAACCCGATGTACATGGTAGAACAATAGAGTATCAAATGGATTTGATTAATAATCCGAACACCATACTAGTTGTCGCAGAGGAAAATCAGGAAGTAATAGGGTTTATAGAAGGCAGAATAATGAAGTCTTCCAATTTTCCAGTATTGCGTGAAAGAATATGGCTTCAGATTAACAGTTTGGTTGTGGATAAAAAACATAGATGTAGAGGAACAGGTCAAGCCTTGTTTGATTACATAATTAAATGGAGCAAATCAAAAGACGTTAATTCTGTTGAGTTGAATGTTTACACATTCAACGAGTCTGCTATTTCATTTTATAGAAAAAATGGATTTGGGGAAATAATGAAGACAATGTCTAGAACTCTATAAATCGATTAAATATTTTAAAGTAGCTTCGTAGAATCAGAAAAGAGGTAATCATAATGAGAAAAAACTTTATTATATTAACTATACTGGTTATATTATTGAAAGTCATTGGTCATCCTACATTTGCAGAATTAGGTCGAGTGAAGGTCAATATTCCTGATCATGAAGTAACTATAAATGGCGTAAGTATAGATAGTGAGTTTAGAGAATATCCCATTTTGAAGTATGAAAATATAACATACTTTCCTCTCACGTATTATGATTGTAGATTTTTAGGACTAGAATCTAAATGGACAGATGAAAACAGGTTAATAGTTAAGAAAACCGGTGTATTTGGAGAGTATAGAGATTATTTGTCAACAAAGATAAATAATCATGCTGACGTTGCTGAAATACCAGTATTTGATGTGGTCATTGATGGTGAAAAAGTTAGTAATTCAGATCAAAAGTATCCACTTCTATCATTTCGAAATATCACTTACTTTCCAATTACTTGGAGTTACGCAGTAGAAATGTTCGGTTGGTCATATGAGTATGATACATCTAAGGGTTTGAGTATCACTACAAATGGTGTGTATGTTGAGCGTGTGGAATTACCGAATGAAGTAAAAACGATCAACGCTGTAAATGTATTTGATGAGTATTACTATTATGTAGGTGAGGAAAATGGCGAAGGATACTTGTACCGAACTCCTATAAATGATGTAACAAAAGAAACTAAAGTGTATAAACTTTTAGGTCATGATGCTTACCACGATGGTAAATATAGTACATCTGTAGAATTGTTTGAAAAAGCAGAACAACTTTATTTCAAACACGAAGCTGGCGGAGCAAATTTTGGAAAAAGGGTTATATGCAAAATTGATGATAGTGGAGTAGTAGAAGATTTTATCAGTGGAAGAAGTGACTTTGAATTATATAAAAACACTAAAATAATTCAAACCTATTCTAGTCCGCCTTCTGCAAACAATATGTACTCTACTGAACAAGGATCAACAGACAGAAAGTATCTTGGAGATCCCCGATACGTCTATGAGAATTTGATTGTAATTGATGACTGGATTTTCACCATAGGATATTTGCCTACTGATAACCTTCGAAAAATCTTTAAGATTAATTTGCTGACTGATGAAGTAGCAATGTTAACTAATACTTCGGCATCAAACATGACTTTTAACAAATACATTTACTTTATTGGTCTTGATGATGGAAAACTACATATGATAGATGTTAATACTGCGGCTGAGGAAATTGTGATAGAGGACAAAATTAGTGATTATTGTGTTGCAGAAAATGCAATCTACTATATAACGGATAACAATCGCCTCATGAAACAACAAGATACAGGTGTTATAGAAAACGCACTTACAGATTTGTACTTTTATAAAATTGAATATCAGGAAAACTATCTTTTGTTGTATTACCATGAAGAAATTACTGAAGATAGAGGACTAATAGTTTTAGATGAAAATGATAACACTATATTTAAAACGTCTGACTGGGTTGTTGAATCTATAGTTGAAAATGGCATTCTCTATTACAAAACACTTGAGACAATGACTAACTACAAGGTCAGATTGGATGGGGTGAGATAATGGATAACAAAAGTCTAATAGATAGCATTGCTGACAAAAACGTAAATATTAGTGCGTATGTAGAAAAAGTAATCCATAATGAAAAAATTAGAGTTCAAGTTATTGACAATCTATTGAATAATAAAGACATTATGGTCTATTACCATTGCTATTATATTGTTTCAAGAGCAAGTGAGGAAAAACCAAGTCTATTTTATAAGTATTGGGATGATTTCGTTAAGTTGCTGGATCATAATAACTCTTATCATAGAGATATTGGGCTGACACTGATTGCCAACTTAACACAAGTAGATAACAACGACTACTTCTCAAATGTATATGAGAAGTATATCGAACATATAAATGATTTGAAATTTATGACAGCAGAATGTTTTGTGAAAAATTTAAAGAAAATAGTGGTACATAAAAGTGAATATGTAGACCAAATAATAAAATTAATACTTAATATTGAAGTTAACTGTAGTTATCCTACACGGCAGAAGGAGCTGCTGAAGAGTAGTGTCATTGAAGTTCTTGAGTTAGTTTATGAAAGCACATCAAGTAAAGATGAGATAGAAAAATTCGTTAAACTAAGTCTAAACAGTTCTAGTCCCAAAACAAGAAAAGTCGCCAGTGGATTTATAAAAAAGTTTAGTTTGAATGAAAATTAACTAGAAAAAGATGAAATGTAAATTGAATATGGAAAGGTGAAAATATGCATTTGGAATTATGTACTATTCATGACTGTAACAAGGTATCGGCTATGATTTTAGAACTATTGAACCATCATAGAAGATTAAATAATGCACCAGTAGAATACTGGACTACCTTAAGTGAATCAGAGGAAATGTTCAAAATGTGGATCAAAGTTGGAATGGTATATAAGCTTGTTGAAAGTAGTACAACAGTTGGCTTTTTATATGTTAGGTTAACAGGTAAATTTGTTGCTATACTTGAGGATCTGTATATTGAAAACGCGTTTCGAAACTTAGGTTACGGAAAGAAAGCTATGACCCAGCTCGATGAGTTGATGCAGAACAAAGGCATTACCTCATTATTGGTTGAGGTTGTACCAAGAAACTCAAAAGCCATGGATCTATATATTGAAATGGGCTTTGACCATTTAAATTTGATACAACTTCGGAAAAATTATGACCAGAGATTGAATAAAGAAGAAAGAGTAATCGTTTTAGATCGCGAATTGAAAGTATATTAAGTTTTCTAAGAAGTTGGAAACTCGTACATTTATGACACTTGAGTATTTTGAAGAAAGAGAGAAAAACATTTGAAGAATAGCAAATACCTAGTGTTAATGTTTATGCTGGTTATTGTCCTTGTTGGGTGTAGCGGGTCAGTAAAGAGTGGAAAACATGATGTTAGTAAGATGATTGAAAATGGAAAAGTTGAACTGGCAGGCAGTAGTTTTGATATACATTATGACTCCGTGATCAGTTATAAATATGAAGGGGATAATGTCGTTGAGCGTTCACACGATACCCAGAAAAACCTACATTATTATGATGATAAGAACTTGTTGACAAAGCTAGAAATCTACTCTCATGACAGATTGATACTTACACATTATTATACATATGATAGCAATGGAAAAGAAACTAGACAAGAAAGTGTAGTAGAGCAGTCGAATGACAAAACTTATAAAGAAACCACATATAGTGAGAATTATAAAGAAACCAGTTATTATGATACAAGCGACACATTAAATTTGGTGACAGAATCTGATTTAAATGACAAACAACAAATAATGAATTTTATTTCGAAATCAAAAGAGGGTGTATTACAGTCTGAGGGTCATTTTGAGTATAAAAACGATAAAAAAGTATATTCACAATTGACCAGGGGTGGGAAAACGATAAGTGAATCATTTTACAACTATAATGATAACGGAGATGAGCTTTCAGCAATAACTATAAATTATAGTGGTAAGATCCTTATTCAAGGCATGTATTATGATAATGCCTATGATAACTCAAAATTGGTACAACAAACTGTTTATATGTTTGCAACAACTGAAATAAATGAAAATGAGGCAAAAAACATTGGGAAGCGATTAAAATAGGGAGTTAGCTATTGGTATTTATCTAGGAGATGGATATATGAAAATTGAGACATTAAAGTATAGAGTCGTTGGAGAAGGTAAACCAATATTATTAGTTCAAGGCGGTCCAGGATTTCCAAGTGAAAGCTGGGGTTCATTCCCCGAGTACATCGCATCCTTGGGATTTCAGTGTATTGTATATGACCATTATTACTTAAATGAATTTGATACTGAAATCTCAGAATATGGCATTAACTTGCTAATGGATGAAATCGAGTTTATTAGAACTAAGTTAGGAATTGCGAAACTAGATATTTTTGCTCATTCTTTTGGAGCTTATGAAGTGATGAAGTATGCAAATAAGTATCCAAATCGGATTAATAAATTAATACTATGTAGTCCTGCACCTCTTGACATAAAGTACATTGATATTATGAAAAAAGAAGTGTCTAAAAGATTAATAGATACACAAGACAGTGCTAAAAAGATAGAGCAACGCTTTAATAACAATGAAATTGATTTGTTCGAATCTAATGTACGAAAGTCTTTGGTAACTCAGATATTTGACAATACTGATGCAAAGAATTTTTCAGAACTTGTCTTTAACAATACAGACGTAAAAGAATTTGAGGTTCTGTATTCCAAAGTATTTGGTGCGTATTTGGATTTCATTAGAGAGAATAGTGTACATATTGAATTGATGCCATTAGTTATTCATGGCAGTCAAGATCCACTTCCATTAGAATCAAGTATTGATATTGTAAAGCGAACAAATGGATTACAATTAGAAATTATTGACCATTGTGGCCACTTCCCATTTGCTGAAAAAATTGAGATTCTTGGAGCATATATTAAAAAGCACTTTAACTAGTAAAATATACGTAAATATGATCATTAAGTCAAAAGGGAGTATGTGTTATTTAATTATACTCCCTTTGTGATTAACTATGAATCATAGATGTCTTATTATATAAGTGATTCAAATAAAGCCTTAAGCTTTTTCTCATTTGGACTGCCAATAATTACGTGATCATCATTGATAACGAATGTTGGAAACTTCTTAAAACCTAAATTGCGAGCATTGTCCATATTGGAAACCAATGCGTCGTGATTTTTTTTTGAGTTGAGTACATCTTCAACTTCAATTGGGTCTAATCCTACATCCTTTGCAATATCAAGAATGACTTCTTTTTTACCTATGTTAAGTGTATCCTCATAGAATGCTTCATAGGCGGCTTTGGAAAATGATTGACCAAAACCTTGCTCATTGGCATAAAGTTGAGTTAATAGCGGATAGTATGAGTTTATTTCAAATTCCATATTAAAGGACAAACCGTATTTCTTACCGTCTGATCTAATTTTCTTTAGAAGTAATTTAATTGCAACGTTGTTGGATTGAATCGGTTTTCCTTCTTTAGGCGTGTTAGGTTTTGATTCGCATGGTATAGTTTCTATTGATAAATCATATTCTTTCTTAAAACTTTCGACAACACCTTTGCCGAGATAGCAAAATGGTCAAGCAAAGTCTGTATACATTTTTACATGAATCATTTAGTCCTCCTATTTAACATGCTCCTATGTTTTCCAAAGTTGTAACAATAAATTTGCCATTACTGTCTAATTTCACTCTAAACTCGTTTGATAATTCAGCGATATCCGGTGAGATTGCTATTGTTGAATCTAGAACCTTCAGTACTATATCATTATTGGCTTGTTCATCCAGAACAAGGGTAAGCTCTGGTCCAGCTCATGAAAATCCATCAATTTCAATTCGTGCTATGGTGTCTTTAGTTGAATTTCTTGTTAAATCATAAAACTTGAATTGTGCTTCTTGGCTAAATTCTACGTTCATGTTATACCTCCTATAAACAAATTAATAAATTGAAAATGGGTTACTCGTCATAGAGTAAATGGTATCAGAATGAATAATCTAAACCAGTACGCACTTTAATGAAACCCGGTTACCTAGAGGTTACCCACTTGTAATTACAAGTCATTTGACATTACTATACGACTTAAATATACTTAGCTGAAATAAAACTATGAGGAGGATGTTTATGGAATGTGATCTTCAATCAATTAGGCACACACTTGATATTATAAGCGGGAAATGGAAAACACCAATTCTGTGGCTCTTAACAGAAAGAACCTATAGATTTAATGAATTGCTGAGAACAATACCAAATGTAACAAGGAAAGTTCTTGTCGAACATTTACGACAACTAGAAAATGATAAGTTGATTATCAGAACAGTCTATGAAGTAATGCCACCGAAAGTGGAATATAAATTATCTGAGCATGGACGAACATTGATTCCAGTTTTTGAACACCTAAATATATGGGGGCAAAATCATGATTCGTTTATGAATTTAGACCAAAATACGGATGTGAGTGGTAAAACAGAATAAGATGAAATATAGCATTATAGGAAAAGAATTATACTGACTGATTTGATAGTCTTTGAGTATCACTTGGCCAAGGAGAAAATGTATGAAATGTTCAGATGCAATATTTAAAAGTCTAAAGTATATTGAGAGTAATCTCGAGTTAAAACTTAGTACTGAACTAATAGCATCCAGTGCAGGGTACTCAAAATATCATTTTTCGAGAATGTTTAAATCAGAAATGGGCATCACTATAAACGAATACATTATTCAACGTCGTTTAACATGTGCAGCAAAAGAGATCTTAAAGGGTCAGAGAATTATAGATGTTGCTCTAAAGTTTGGATATGAAACCCATTCAGGATTTGATAAAGCTTTTAAGAATAAATTTGGATACCCTCCTAAAGTGCTGGTAGTACTTAGTTTGTCAAATACATTGTTTGAGATGTTAGGAGATGTAAATATGAATCCAAATGAGTTATATGAGAATCTTATAAAAGTGTTGAACAAAAATGATCAGAGCTATGATTTAAATTTAGTTGAAGCAGTTTATCAGTTTGCTTCTGAAGTTCACCATACACAGAAGCGATATTCAGGTGAACCGTATATGAATCACGTGTTGAGCGTTACCATAATTCTTGCTGAAATGGGGCTTCCATGTGAAACTGTAATGCTGGGATTACTCCATGACACCCTCGAAGAGAATGATGGAAAATATCATGTCGATCTCGTTAATCAGTTTGGAGATAATCTTGCAAATAAAGTAAAGCTTATAACAGAAACAGATTTCAGAGAGCCCCCTGTACAAGTAGATAAAGACATCATCTTAGTGAAACTCGCTGATCGCCTTCATAATATGCAAACCATAGAGCATATAGACAAATCGAGATGGGATGAGAAGGCTAAAGAGACACTGGCAATATTTTCTCAACTAGCACAAGAATGTGGAGAAATTGAGTTGAAAATGGAACTCGATCATCTATCTACGAAATACATTTAAATGAGTAAAAGAAGGGGTTCATATGAATTTAGTAGAGTTGAAAAAAAGCTGGTTGGAAGAAGAAACCAAGGTGTTTTCAGGCTGGGATTTTTCCTATCTAGAAGATCGAACAACAAGTGCTGGATTACCTTGGGATTACGAGAAACTTATAAGAGATTATTTAAAGTTCAATGATAAATTGTTAGATATGGGAACCGGTGGTGGTGAGTTCTTATTAACCTTAGGACATCCATACAAAAACACATTTGCCACTGAAGCCTATCCACCAAACTACCACTTGTGTAAAAGCAGATTGGGTTCTTTGGGGATTTCTGTTACAAAAGTGGAAGAAGATTATAAATTGCCCTATGAGAATGGCTCGTTTGAAATGATTATCAATCGTCACGAATCGTTTGATATTTCAGAAGTGTACAGAATTTTAAAACCGGGCGGTGTTTTTATAACCCAGCAGGTTGGTGAGTTGAATAATTTAGAATTGGCAAAGTTTGTCACCAGCAATGATCATTTAGTTTATGACATTGAAAAACCCTTTAAACAATGCGTAGCTGACGCAAAAAGACTGGGTCTAGAAATCCTTGAAGAGTCTGAACATTTTTCTAAAATGAGCTTTCATGATATTGGTGCACTGGTCTATCTTGCAAAGATTATTGAATGGGAATTTGTAGATTTTTCAGTGGAAGAACATTTTGATCGATTGCTTACACTGCACAAGAAACTCGAACAAGGTGCTTCAGTTGAGGGCTTGCAACATCGGTACTTGTTGATAGCTAAAAAAGTATAAAGCAGTTACATAAGTTGCTTATAAATAGTATTTGCAGCTTTATACTGTCTTTTACTTTCTAAGTGGATGGCAAGGCCAATTAGGATTTTCTTATGAATATTTAGAAATCCGATTTTCTTGTAATAGGGTAAAATCACATTTGTAGTTTCTGTGTAAAGATCATGATTATGGTCTGTATCAATACTCAAGTAGAGGAATCGCAAATATGAATAATGCCACGTCCTTGAGTGTGTTATCTTCAAGAATTCATCAAATATTGATGTGGTTCTTTCAATTTGACCAAGTTTAATACAGGCTTCAACATATAAACATGCAGCTATTACAGGCTCATCATCTAGATGCCATGCGGATTTACTCCATGGTGACTGTGGCTGGGGTTGTTTACTATATTCAATTGCTCTTAAACTGAATTCGATCGCTAGTTCATATTTTTCCATTTGTAGGTATAAGTCAGCAAAGTTGGTATATATACTCCAAATATTTTTATTCATACTAAAGTAGTCAGAACCATCCATGACAGTTTTATAATGCCTTTCGGCTTCTGAGTAATCCCCAAGTGTTGTTAGACATATTCCAAGGAATTTATGGCACAAGAGGGCATTGTAGTATCGTCCTGATTTTTCATAGTCAGACAATGAACTCTTTAAGTATTTTAGAGCTTGGTAATGTTTGTTGTCATAACAATAAGACACTCCCAGTCTGTAGTTCACCCAACTGGTATTTTTTATATCTTGGGCACGTTTTAACAGAACAATACCTTCATGATGGTCCTTGAAGTCAAAAGTAAGTTTGCCACAGGCAATGGAAAAAATGTATTTTAAATGATCGTTCAAAGAGCTATACACTTTGTTGAGTAAATTAATGTCATCTTGTAGTTCAATGTAGGTGTTCTTTTTTACAAGTATTCTAAAGGCAGTTTTGTAAACCATGAATTCAATGTTAAAAATAGTATGCTCAAGCATCTCTGAAATTGAATCAATCTTTCTGAAAGTTCTTTCTGCTTGTTCAAAATCATAGATTTCAATATGTAACATGAGTTCATTGAACAGTTGTCTAATGGTTCCTATTTGACTAGGGTTTCGAACTTCCTCAAAATTCAGCTTTTTAAGAAGTGCTTCAACTATTTCTGGTCTCAGTTTCTTTTTACCATTCTCAAAATAACTCAAATGACTGTTCGAGCAGATTTTATAGGCCAGTGCTTCTTGGCTGATTCCTGATTTTAATCTATTGTATTTAATCCATGCGCAACAATAGTTGTAGTCGTATTGAATGCCTTTTATGGTCAGAATTTGTGTCATAATGTCCTCCGGGAATTAAAGATATGATAATTATCATAGTTTAACCGATTTAAGTCAAGTGATAGGTTTTTAATGTATTTTAATGGTGATAAAACATAAGGATTATTCAAAAAGAAGTGTTTGTTTGTAACTCATATTAGCTATAGAATTATAAGTGAAAAAGGAAACGCATGCATGCATCCTTCAATTTTCAAATGTGAATCAATTATAGAATTGAAAGGATTTAATATGACAATAGAAAGTAAACATGACAAAGTCGCGGACATTTACGATAGAATAAGGCCTTCGTATCCTAAGGCATTGATTGATCAAATAGTAGTGGATTTCAGCATGAATAGGCATATAAACATGCTAGAAATAGGGGCGGGGACAGGCAAGGCAACAATACCAATGGCGCAAATGGGACACACTATAGACTGTATTGAGTTAGGTGCAAATCTCGCTGATCTCTTGAAAGAAAAGTGTAAACTTTATCCGAATGTTAAAGTTTCAGTGAGTTCATTTGAATCATGGCAAGAAGATGAAAATAAAAAGTATGACCTCATATACTCCGCCCAAGCATTTCATTGGATTGATCCAAAAGTTAAATATAAAAAGTGTCATGATCTTCTCAAATCAAATGGGAAACTTGCATTATTCTGGTATGAACCCATGCGCGTTGAAAATGAATTGACCAAGTCCATTCGAAAGGTATTTACAGATCATGATCCTGAGTATTTTAACAGTCTAGAATCTAAGGCGTGTGTAGACCAAACAATCCATAGTAGAAGAAGCGAACTCATACAATCTAATTTGTTTGGAGAGATCACGAGCTATGATTACATGGTTGAAAACAGTCTATCCATTGATGAATACATTTCAGCAGTAAAATCAGTTGCAAAGTTTGCAAATCTAGATGAAGGTGTACAGACAAATATTATTGATGATCTAATTACTTTGTTTAGACATTATAATTGTGTAAAGATTCCATCCCTTCTTAAATACTATCTGTATCTTTCAGATAAGAAATAACTAACATACCAATCAATAACCAACAAGTCCTTAAATTAACAATTATAGGGGCTTTTTTCTTGCTCAAAATGGTACAATAAAATCACGAGCTAAATGTTAGTTAATTGAATATATCTACTGTGGAGGCATAATATGAATAAGAGGAGCGTTAAAAAAATAATAAAAATTATAAGTTATTCATTGGTCTTATCTCTGAGTCTAACAGCTTGTTCGTCGAATGATGTCGAAACTAAAACGCCAAGTGGAAATGATCAAGTTGGAAATGATCAAGTGCTAACGCTTATAGAGCCGGTCAAATTGGAAGAAGTTAAAGAATCAAGGGAGATTCCAGTTGAATTATGGGAAGAAGATATTGATTTGTTATCCTCTGAGTTGAAAAAAATTCATAAAAATTTATATAGTAATATAAGTGAAAATACTTTTGATGCAGAGGTTGAGTTACTAAAAAATAGGTTGACTCGGCTAAGTAATAATGAGGTTTGATTTGAAATAATGAAACTTGTTGCCAGTATTGGTGAAGCACATACTTATGTTGAGTGGTATGAGTCATTTGACAATAGTATTCTTCCAATGAAATTCGTAATAATTGATGGAGAATTATATTGCGTAAACACCAGTAAAGATTACAAAGATATTCTATTTAATAAGATAATTACAATTGGTGATAAAGATGCAAGTTCAGTCATTTCAGGGTTAAGTGAGCTCGTATCTTCTGAAAACAAGTATTGGGATAAAGTAAACGTAGTGGCTATGTTGAGGTATACGCTTATGCTCGAAACACTTGGGGTTAATGTAGATGATGGCACTGTATCATTTACATACTCAGAAGGCAATGGAAATAAAGATTTGTTAGTCAAAAGTGAAGACAATGTGATTGCTGATAGGGATGGTGTAGAAACTGAGTTTATAGTTGATAATGAATTAAATCATGTGATTGATGTGATGGATGATATAAATGCTCCAAATTACTTTTATGTCTATGACCACATCAACAAAATTCTAACAGTAAATTATAATCGATGTGCAAATACTGAAGGGTATAGTTTTAGAGAATTTAATAAGGATTTATGGTCGTTTATATCTGCCACAGATGCAGAAAAGATAGTCGTTGATATGAGGTGCAACATGGGTGGGTCATCTCGTATCTTTGATGATTTTAGAAATCAATTGGTTAGACATAAAACGTTTAATAAACCAGGCAAATTCATAATCTTGGTAGGAAATAGAACATTTTCATCGGGCGTTGCATCTGCTTCAATTGCTAAACGTCTTTCAAATGTCACTATAATTGGTGAACCGACAGGTGGTAAACCAAACAGTTATGGAAACCCTGTAAAAGTTGAATTGAAAAACAGTGGTATGAACGTTCAGTGTTCAACAAGATACTTCGAATTTTATCCTGGTTATGAACATGAAACCCTCATACCAGACGTGATTATTGAAAACAAGATTGATAACTACAGATCCGGTAATGATCCATTATATGAGTATCTTGTGATCCATGGTGACACCTTGTAATAATTTGAAGGTGAATACTTAATCTAACTAGAATAATAGGAGTGATATCATGTATGTAAAGCCATTATCAGAAGATGAAAAAGTACTGGTGAGTCAACGATTTAAGAGAATCCAAGAATTACAGGAAAAAGATATATGTTTCGGATGTTACAACTTCGAATTTGGTGATATATTTCCAGATGATGGACTTATTTTTTATGAAGATGAATATGTCCGTTGTCAGTTTGAAAAATATCCTAGAGCAATAGGTCAAACGGTTATCGTTACGAGAGAACATTATGAGGACATCTCAGAAATGCCACTAGAGCTGGGGACATATATTCTTAAGATTTCAAATGAGATCATTAAATTACATAAAAAAATACTTGGAGCAGAAAAGGTTTATATGTGTACCATTTGTGATGGTAAACGCAATCATTTACATTTTCAACTCTTCCCTCGCTTAAAAGGTGAATCCATCGGTTACGGAAACTTTGTCAAGGATGAAGGTATGCTTATGGACTACCATGACACAGTGAAATTATATGAAACTGGACTTAAAAAGTTGCTTAATGATTAATCAGAACTAGGCTATAATATTTTTGCTGTATAACGAAGTACGATTGCTCTTATTCTAGACAGGTTTTGACAAAACGAACTGATAGTATTATAATATTACTATCAAAGTTTTATTAAAGTTTTATCAAAACTTTTCTAACAAGGTTAATTTTGTGAATAATGGAGGTCGTGTTATGAATAAAACTGAAAAGTTCTGGAATAGGTTGTCTAAAGGTTCAAAACCATCAGATGCACCATTAAATAATGAATCAATTCAAACTGTAGACATGACAGCAAAATATTTGAATACATCAGATACAGTACTCGATTTTGGGTGTGGAAGTGGCAGTTTGACCATTGAACTCTCAAAACATGTTAAAGAAATGTATGGGATAGATATTTCATCTGTAGCAATTGAAAATGCAGTTACTAATGCAGGTATAAAGAAGGCAGAAAATGTTTCTTTTAAACATATAACTATAGATGATGAACAATTAGAATCTAAATCGTTTAACACGGTCTTGGCTTATAACATCCTGTTACATTTACCTGACTTAAGCAGCACAATAAGACGCGTTCAGGAACTACTTAAATCTGAGGGGTTATTTATCTCATCAACAGCAACTTTAGGTGAAAAGCGGACTTTTATGGCTTTCATACTTAAGTTACTTGTAAAGATAGGCGTTGCACCGAAAATGAATTTCTTTGCTGGGAATGAACTTGAGCAATTAATAATAGAAGCTGGGTTTGAAATTGTTGAATGTATAAGAGTATCTGAGAAATTCAACGAGAAGTTTATCGTCGCACGAAAATTATAAACGTATCTGAATAGAATTCTTGGGGGTGTAGGTGAATGTATACAAAATCAAAATTTGTATTATTAACACTAATGCTGTTAAGCATTGTTCTTTTAGTTGCATGCAAAAGTGAGACAGACCTTGTTGTTGGTAAGACATTAGATGTAATCTATAAGGAGAATGTACTTACATTCAAATTTGACATGATGAACACTGTAGAAATGACCTCTGGAAAAGATAAATTAGAAAAAGGGTTGTACTTACAGGAAGGTGAATCTGTTAGACTTGATTTTGATGGATATTCTTTTATATGTGCGTATGCGAACTCTGAACTGAGTATTATAGATTTTGAGTATGGTTATGAGACTGGAAAAGATCATAAAAGAGAAACTGAAACAATAAAATTTATGCACAACGGGATTGAACGTGAATATATTGTGCACCTTCCAGGCAATATCAAAGACGCACCTTTGGTCTTTGTTCTCCATGGTTATGGTGGAAACATTCGTTATACAAAACAATACCTAGGCTTTGATGAAGTTGCTGATAAAAATGGATTTGCAGTGTGTTACCCTCAAGGTTTATCTGGAAAAGAGAAGTCAGATCCATACTGGAATGCCAACATGGAAGAAGGTAATGATGACATTGGTTTCTTGTCATCACTTGTGGTAGAATTGGTCGCAACATATGGTTTAGATGAAGAACGCGTATATGTGAGTGGCTACTCCAATGGTGGATTCATGAGCTACACCTTGGCACTAAATGCACCTGAAATCTTTAAAAAAGCAGCAGTCGTAAGCGGCTTAATAAGTGAATTAGACTGGGAAAACAGACAGTCCGCTCAGCCTATTTCAATCCTTCATATTCATGGGGCTAAAGATGAAGTAATCGAAATAGAGAACAGTCGACACTACAATATGTCCGTTGAAGAAATCGTGACTTTCTTTGCAAACTTGAACGGAAATACGAATTATAGTGAAGAAAAAATTGGTCATTTTGCAACATTAATGAAGTACACAGGTGTTCAAGACAGTGGTAAAACTGATTATGAAACCTGGTATTATAGAATTGAAAATGCTGGACATGAATGGCCTAAGAAACAAGGTTCAGACATTGAGGCAGCCGAAGCAATTTGGGCATTCTTTGATAGGTAAAGTTAAGTCAAATTGAATTCCAAGCGTTAAAATCTAAAGTGGGGTAATTGCTCTTGCCTATGTTTTACGTGTTTTTATATACAATTAATGTTAAAATATAGAAACGATTTCTTTTAACTTCTAGGAGGTGATTGCATGATTAGTGACATTAGCGATATTAGTGATATTTATACTGACAATACAATCAAAACCTTAATGAGAAGGAGAATGTTATTATGTGTAATACCCCAGAAGAAGCAAACGGTGAGTTTTCCTACAAAAATGAATATACGTTAAAAAATGGTCAAAAGTTGCTTGTCAGAAGTCCCAAAATAGAAGATGCACAAGGGCTTATTGATCAAATGAAGACTGTAGATTGTGAAACCAAGTTCTTATCAAGAGAACCTGGTGAGTTTTCATTTACACTTGAGCAAGAAGAGGACTTTATAAGAAATACTTTGAAAAATAAATACATGTCATTTTTCATAGGTGAAGTTGATGGTGAAATCATTGCTAATTGTGCTGTTGGACTTGTAATGAGCAATAGGAGATACCTACATAGAGCCACAATGGGCATCGCCATATTAAAGAAGTACTGGAAGAATGGCATTGGTAAAATAATGATGCAAGAGTGTATAAATTGGTGTAAAAACAATGGTGTGGAGCAACTTGAACTGGATGTAGTGACTGAAAATGAACGAGCTAAGTCAATGTATGAAAGTCTAGGCTTTCAAATCCACGGGACAAAAAAACGAGCACTTAAATATAGTGATGGCACATATGCAGATGAGTATTTTATGATATTAACCCTAGATGAATAAAAATTATTGAGTAAAACTAGCTGACTTAACTTGGCTAGTTTTTATTTGATTTGATACAAGATTTGTAAGAATTTTAAAGCTTCAAATTAAAATGGTATAATGGTTGTTGGTGACTAGAAATATATCATAAGGAGCAATAAAATGAAGACAACAACATTAGCAAAACTACTGGATTTTGTACCAGAAAAATTTGTAACTTTCATATCTAAGAAGTACGTTGATAGATACATTAAAAAGTACGCAACCATAGATGTCTCAGGTAAAGATAACTTAAAAGGGATCAAAACACCTACAATATTCATTTGCAATCATTTAAGTAATTCAGATGGCCTTGTGCTCGATAAAGTCTTAAAGGAAATTGACCCTACTTTTGTTGCTGGAGTTAAGCTCTCAAGTAATGCTGTAACAAACATCGGAATGAATATTGTGAAGACAACTAATATCAAACCCAATTCAGCAGATAAAGAAGGTTTAAAGAAAGTTATTAAACTTTTCAAAAGTGGGGAAAGTTTGTTTATATTCCCTGAAGGGACCAGAAGTCGTGTGGGTAGTATGATAGAGGCGAAAAAAGGAATCTTACTGATTGCAAAAATGACAGGGGCTCCAATTGTTCCTATTGGTATATCGGGTACAGATATACTTATGCCTATAGATAAAGATGGAAACATGAGTGCAGAAACCTTTAATTATGCAGATGTTCATATCAATATAGGAAAACAATTTGAAATACCAAAGCGAGAGAAAGAACAAGATAAAAAAGAGTATGAGGCAGAATCCACTCAGTATATTATGAGAAAAATTGCAGCTCTATTACCAGAAAAGTATAAAGGTGTTTACAAATAGTAGAAACTAGATTAAAAGGAGCATTCAATGAAAAGTCAAAATAGAAATATACTTGTGGTTGTTATTTTAATAGTGGTGGCACTTAGTTATGTAGGATATAACAACTATAGTTCGAGTCAGGCAAACCAATCAACTGAACCAAGTAGTAAATCTATAGAGCTAACCGCTGAACAAATAGAGTATTTAAAGGAAAAAGTGGGTGCTGAAAGTTTTGATATTGCTGACTATGACAGTTACATGTATGTAGGAATACATAAAAATATTCTAGAAGCTGATGATACAATGCACACAACAATTTCTAAAGTTGCTTTTGTATATGTAATGCAAGAAGAAAAACTGATTACAGCATTGCCTCCTGCGCTTGAAATAGCTTCAACTGTCAATGGAACAATAGAACAGTTAATTGAGCCAGAACTGGGTTGGAAAGACAATAAAGTGATTATAACTTCAAGGGTACTACATCAAGTTGAAAGCAACGATGAAACGTTAAGTAAAACTGAAAATATTGCTCTATCCATACAGCTATAAACTCAAAATCAAATTATAATAACTGGTCAATAGGCACGTTTTCGGGTATTTAATACCTATGAAACTTCAAGCCATGATTTATTTACTTATTGGTTTCGTATGTGGGTTTGTATATGTTTTTGGTGGTTTAGACCTTTCACTGCTCGATACACTACCAGAAGATCCAGAGGAGGCAAATAGTTGAAGAAGAAGGACAGAACTATAGAGAAACATGACATTAGAGATTTGAAAGAGTTGACAACTAAAAGAACAACACTTCGTGCGTGGCGTTTGACAGACAAATATGACCTATTTGAGTATGCAGTAAACGAACTGGTTGGTCCAAATGCTGGTTGGAAACCACATAAGGATCTAGCAGAAAGCGAAAGTATTATTCAAATGTTTATAGACCAGAAAACGGTCTATGCTATAGAGTTGAAAGAAAATAATAAAGTTATTGGTGGGATCGGGTTACATGAAAGAACCCCTGACGAATCTTTGTCAGAACGGAATCAAAGAGAAATAGGTTTTGTTCTTAATCCTGCTTATTGGGGACGTGGTATTATACCTGAGGCAGTGAACCGTTTGATAAAATATGGTTTTGAAGAGCTGGATTTAGATCTCATTTGGTGTGGTCACTATGAAGAAAACCTGAATTCTAAAAGGGTCAGTGAAAAGTGTGGATTTAAATTCAAATTTGTTAAAGATGAAGTCATAGAACTATTAGACGGTAAAAAAGTTAGAACACATTATTACTGTCTTACCAAAGAGGATTACAAGGCAAAATAACTTGTTAAAGATCTGAAAACTGAAAAGGAACAAGCAATATGCCCATTAAAATGAAATTTTACAACAGGGTGAGTGACGACTTAAAGAACAATGTGAATCATTACTGGACAACGGCTGGAACACTGGATAATGATAGGGCTTTAAAGTTGTTTCCTATGGATCATATAGATTTAGTGATTCCAATAGCGGGAGAGTATGACCATATAGTTAAAGACGGTGTTACAGAAGAACGGCATCAAGTTTTCTTTCATGGCATGAGAGAGAATGCTGTTGAAATGGTTCAACAAACTTATGTTGAATGTATAGGTATATCCTTTAAACCATGGGGGTTTTATCCTCTTGTAAAGAAGGAATTGATGATGTATCAGAATAGATATGTTGACATGATGCATGAAAACAGTTCTCTTTCAACGGCCTTGCTAAACGTTATTGAAAAACACAAAAGTATGCATGATGGACAAGAAGAAAACCTGCTGGTTCATTCACCCAAAAAGATTGAAGCGTTAATCCTAGATATAGAAACCATATTATCTAAGCAGATTGATAAAACAGACGAGCATTCTAAAACACTTGATCTCTTGTCTGAAGTTTGTAATATCAGCTTGGAAAATTTGTCTGAGAGTGCTGAGAAACATAAGATATCCGTTCGCACCCTAGAACGCATGTTTAATCGTTATATAGGTACGAGCCCACAAGCTTTCTTTAGGATTAAACAATTTGAAAAGGCGTCTCGAGCAGTTCTATTTGACGAAAATTCTAAACTAACGGATATTGCATACGACGCAAATTATTATGATCAAGCACACTTTTCAAGATCCTTTAAGAAATTTACAAGAGAGTCACCGAAGAATGTTCGAAATAAAAAATCAGCACTAAAATCACATATGGAGTATGAATAGTGTCGCGATCGTACAATTTTTAATTACTGATAAGTGTTATTCTTTGGTTAGTCAAAAACAACTATCAAAGGAGATACAATATGCCATTTATAAACGTTACAGTAGGACCCATGAGTAAAGAACAAAAGAAAGAACTGATCGTGAAATTAGTCGATGCATCAGTTGAAGTAACAGGAGCTCCTGTACATGCACATACAGTTGTTGTAAATGAAATGCCACACGATGCAGTAAGTGTTGGTAAAACAACAGTAGAGGAAATGATTGCGGAGATGGAAAACAAGTAGATTAAAAAAATATAATCTTATCAAAACACGTTTTGCGACTTAGTAAACGTGTTTTTATTTATGTAGACAACATTATACTAAAATGTATAAAATAGTGTGTAGCTGATGAATATATATCCGTTTATAAAACTTATTGGAGAATCAATATGAAGACAGAAAAATTACTAGATAGCCATTTAGAATCTTGTGCAAGGATTTATGTGGACACCTTTAATAGTGAACCGTGGAATGACAAGTGGGACATGACTTCAGCTTACAATAGACTCAAAGACATCTTTGATACACCTGGCTTTTGCGGCCTTGTGTTGACTGAAAAAGAGGATGTCCTTGCTGCTGTGTTTGGAAATCATGAACACTGGTTTGAAGGTTCTATGTATAACTTAAAGGAAATGTTTGTTCGTAAAGACATAAAAAATAAAGGTCTAGGCAGCAAGTTAATGAATGCAATCGAGAAAGAAGTCAAACAAGAAGGAGCGAACTCAATAACCTTATTTACCACTAGGGGTGATTTGACTGAAAGCTTCTATGTTAGAAATGGTTTTGAAACTGAGGAAGATATGATTATGATGTGTAAATCTATATAGAATGAATTCAAACGTGTTAAAGATTGGTGGGAAAATGAAAAAAATTAGAAGGATACATATTCTTGGCGCTTCAGGTTCTGGAACAACGACCCTTGGAGCGAAACTAAGCCAAGCTTTGGATTTTAAACATTTTGATACCGATGATTACTGCTGGGAAGCTACGATTCCAAAGTTTAAGCAAGCAAGACCAGTAGAAGAACGATTAAAAATGTTAATGTCAGGATTTGAAAAACATGACAAATGGATCTTTTCAGGTTCCTTAGTAAGCTGGGGAAACCCATTAATACCGTATTTTGATTTGGTGATATTCTTAAGAATTCCTCCAGAAATTAGGCTTGATCGTCTTAAAAACCGTGAAATTGAGCGGTATGGAAATGCCATTAATCCGGGTCAATCTCGTCATGAGAATCATTTAGTTTTTATGGACTGGGCTTCTCAATATGACGATGGAGACGAAAATGTACGGAGTTACCATTTACACAATAAATGGTTGTCAGAACTTGATACTTCTATTTTAAAAATTGAAGAAGATATAGATCTGGATGAAAAAGTGGAGCGTATTAAAGCTTTCATTCAGAAGCTCGAAAGCGAGAGTTAAATTTTGATTTAAAGAGTATAAATGACTTTATGTAGTTTTAACAATAGTCAGAAAATTGAATCTATGATATATTTAGAACAAATTTATGACATTGATGTCTATAAGCAAGGAGGAAGCATTTGCTCGCCACTTTGACGACAACGACTTCATGAGTTTATGCAGTAAGCATACTTATTAATTTAAAACCACTGAAGGCAATCATGAAGATGGATCGTATTCAAGCTTCATTCGGCCGACAATCAAGGGTTATTTCCCTTTGCTTGTCGGTTTTTTTGTGTTCAGGTTTTTATATTCTTAATTTATTAATACTAACGGCTCATATGTATTAAAAGTGAAAAGTAAAGGGGGCAGAGCAAGTTTTAAAGAACGTAAAAGATCGTATTCTGTAGGGGAATTATACTTTTGTTCTAAGGGAGGAAAAACTATGCAAGTAGCGCAATCATCTGAAATTCTTTATAAAATTAACGACAAGCCCCCAATTCACATTTCTCTGGTTCTGGCATTACAACATATTTTAGCAGCCTTTGGTGGAATCATTGCAGTGCCTTTAGTTGTAGCTGGCGTCTTAGGTGTTAATACAGCTGACACGGCTTACCTGGTTAGTGCAGCAATATTCATGGCAGGTGTAACTACATACATTCAGTCTCGTGGTATTTGGAAAATTGGTGCCAAGGTACCTTGTGTTATGGGAACCGACTTTACATTCGTAGGGCCATCTATAGCTGTTGGTTCTATGTTAGGACTACCTGGAATATTTGGAGCAACAATTATTGGTTCATTTGTAGAAATTATACTTAGTAGATTTATAAAACCACTTAGAAAGTTTTTCCCACCAATCGTTACAGGTACAGTTGTAGCACTGATTGGATTAACACTTCTTCCAGTTTCAATCGACTGGGCAGCTGGTGGATATGGTGCAGCAGATTATGGTAGTGTTACAAACATCTCTATTGCTATGGCAGTTCTAGTTGTTACTGTACTTTTAAACAGATATGGTAAAGGGTTCGTAAGTTCTGCATCTGTTATTATCGGTCTTGTATTCGGTTATGTATTATGTGGCGCACTGGGGCTTTTAAACATGCAGCCTGTTGCAGATGCTTCTTTATTTGCCATTCCAACACCACTTAAGTTTGGTATTACATTTAGTATGGCAGCTGTTATTCCATTTATTACAGCTTACTTAGTTACAACAATTGAGACTGTTGGATGTCTGATGGCAGTTGGTGAAGCAGCTGGTCACACCTTAAGTGATGAAGAGCTTTCAGCTGGTATATTAGCAGATGGTGTTGGTAGTTTTATCGCTGGTTTCTTTAACGCTGGTCCGAATACTTCGTTCAGTCAAAACGTTGGTCTAATCCCAATGACTAAAGTTGCAAGTCGACACGTTGTTCAAATTGCAGGGATCTTGCTTGTATTACTTGGCATCTTCCCTAAGGTCGGCGCACTTGTAGCAATTATTCCTAACCCAGTTCTTGGTGGTGGTGGAATCATCATGTTTGGTATGGTAGCTTCTGCTGGTATTAAGACACTTAAAGATGTTCCTCTGAACAACAGAAATATGATTATCATTGCTGTATCTATTGGTATCGGATTAGGCGTAACTGTACGTCCTGACTTTATTAGCCAATTACCTGATTTCGTAAAAAGCCTATTCTCATCTGGTATTAGTGCCGGTACAATTACTGCTCTTACACTGAATATTATTCTTAAAGAAGAGATGGCTCCAGAAAGTTCTGTTGGTCATAAAGCAGCATAATTTTCTATAACACAAGTTTATGTAATTTATTAGAGCCGGTTCGTGTATACGAATCGGCTTTTAATAGATTTTTTCATGTATATGTCATATAGCAATGCAATGTAAAGAATGATAATATCATAACAATACATACAATAATCATTTAAGGAGACCAGCTATGACCTGTCTTCACCGTTTATTTAAAAGTACTAGCATTCTACTTATAATAATTCTACTTTCATTTAGTACAGCGCCCTCTTTTGCATACGCAGATTTAGATGAGAAAACGAGTGTTGTCCTACAGTTAAGGTGGGATCATCAATTTCAGTTTGCAGGCTATTATGCTGCTGAGTGGCTTGGGTATTATGAAGAAGAGGGACTTGATGTTGAAATAAGGTCAGCATTTCAAGACGGGCAAATACTAGATGGACCAACAGAGATCAATGAAGGCAGGGCTGAATTTGGTGTTGGTGCAGCAAATATACTTATTGCTCAGGATTCAGGAGTAGAACTAACACTGGTTGCATCCATATTTCAGCGTAGTGCTGTAGAGTATTGCACATTGTTAAATGAACGTGCCAATACTGTATATGATTTATCACGCCTTAACATTGCCAGACGACCTGGCGATCTTTTAGATTTAGAATTACAGGCTTTGTTTGAAAGTGAAGGTATTTCACCTTATGCTCAGAATATTTCTGACAAAACAGGTGATTTTACATTAGAGGATCTAAAAAGTGGTGCCTTTGAAGTGGTCCCAGATTTTCTTGGTCAGATCTCATACACCGCTGAAAAAGAGAACCTTCCATTAAAAGTGATCTATCCAGCAGAACATGGTATTGATTTTTACGGCGACACCCTGTTTACATCTACCAAACTTGCCAATGAAAATCCTGAGTTGGTTGAACGATTTCGTAGGGCGAGTATTAAAGGTTGGTACTATGCTTTTGAGAATCCTGAAAAGGTCACAGCACATATTGTGAATAGCAGAACGCGTTCTGAATCAAGTCCAAATGTAGAACATGAGCTTGAAGCATTTAATGCTTACCAGGCCAAAAAAGTTTTAGAACTCTCTCATTATCCCTTTGTTATGGTTGGGAATATCAATAATTTTAGATGGGAAAACATGGCCAATGTCATGTATGAGCTTAAAATGATTTCTGAGATTCCGAACTTAGACAGTATGATATTTAATTATGACCAAGTTAAAGTGAATCAATTACAAGACACAAAACAGGACTTATCTATATTCTTTAGTCTAATTACATTAGGAGGTACAATTTTCTTCCTTGTTTATTTAAATAGAAGGAACATCCTATTAAAAAATGAAATTCATGACCGTCAAATAGCTGAAAAAAAGCTTATTCTTAGCAACTCTCGTTATGAAACGATCTTCCAAAGTTCAGTTCTGGGTATAACAGTCACCGATTTTGAGGGTCAAATTCATACTGTTAATGATGCATGGTGTCGAATGACTGGTTACAGCAGTGATGAACTTATTAATATGAACATCAATTCACTCATAGCACCAGATTATCAACAAACAGACCAGAAACAACTTGCCGATTTAAGAGAGGGTAAGATATCAAGTTTTTCTATGGTTAAAAAATATATAAAGCGAAAAACAGCCAACGATGAGCAAGACTATTTTTATGGTCGTATGGTCCTTACTAGGATTTGGAATGACAGCTCTGAACCATTACTGAACATGAGCATGACTACAGACGTAACGCGAGAAGTAGAGGAAACGGAAGCCAATAAAAGAAGCGAGATGCGCTTTAGAAAAATTATTGGTCAGGTCGCTCAAGAAATTGGTGGCACGCTTCCAGACAATATACATTTTAACACTGAAGTGAACAGTGAATTATCAATGGACCTAGAAGAAATAAACATGGAGCTTGAAAAACTGTTCACCCATGAACTTGAAGAAAATAGGCGAAAAGACGCCCTTATCCGCTACCAAGCAAGAATGGCTGCAATGGGTGAAATGATAGGAAGTATAGCACATCAGTGGCGACAACCCTTAAATACATTAAAACTGGTTCTAATGAACCTTAAGGACTCAGGAGACGACCCAGAGTATAGCGAGATTTGTCACAACAAGGCCAATGTACTTATACGTCGGATGTCTGAGACTATTGATGATTTTAGATATTTTTCGAATCCACAATCTGGACCCCACCAGTTCTCGGTAGAGGATTCGATTAAACTTGTTTTAGGACTGGTAGACGAGCAACTTCGTGTTTCTGGTATAACTATGGAGGTTGATTGCGCATCACTGCCTTTGCTTAACGGTTTTGACAATCAGTTTTCTCATGTGCTTTTTAATCTTGTTTCAAACTCGATTGATTCTCTAAAACAGAACCCGCCAGGAAAACCGAGGTCAATAAGTGTGATAGGCAATACCAGAGAATCTAACATTATTCTTAGAATTGAGGACACAGGTTCAGGGATTCCACTTGCCAATGCTGAAAAAATATTTGAGATGTATTTTACAACGAAAGAGTCAGATGGGGGATCTGGTCTTGGTCTTGCCATGGCAAGTTCTATTCTAGAGAATACACTAAATGGAAAGTTAATTCTTGCTGAAAGTGACATCGGATGTGCATTCGAGATCTGCATCCCATACTAAAAAAAGGTGGTGGCTACTGATGCGTATTGAAAATAAGACTATTGAAGATAATATTATAGACAAACAAGAAACTAAAACAGAGAGCAAACAGCTTTTGAATTCCTTACGTGTTCTTTATGTGGAAGATGATCCAGAAGCATTACAGGAACTGGCTTACTTCTTAAAAAAACGTGTGGCCTCTTTAAAGACTGCTGTAAATGGTCTTGAGGCCCTTGAAATATGTAAAAATCAAAGCTTTGATGCAATTATTTGTGATCTATGGATGCCAGAAATGGATGGGTTAACCTTTGTTAAACATATAAGGGATACTGGGCTACAAACGCCAGTGATCATTACATCAGCTTTTTCAGACATTGACACGATTCTAAAAGCTGTTGAACTGGGTATTGTTAAGTATTGTGTGAAACCTCTTGAAATAGAAGATCTTATTGGAAGTTTGGTTAGAATTGCCCATGATAAACTAACCATGTCAGGTAAGTTGATTACAACAGATAATAGAATTATGGAAAGAGAAGAACGTTTAGAAATTGAAAAAAATTTAAAACGTCTATTTGCACATCAGTTAAAGCTACTAACAGGTAAAGGGCCCAGGTCTGTTCATGTAGCCTTAGGTGTGAATGACTTGGAAATCTGGGCGACAGATGTTCTATCACCACTAGAAACAGCACTCATAGGGACTGCAGACCACGCAGGACTTGTTCCTTATATTAGAAAATCAATATATACAAGCTACAAGAAAACCTTTGAGACGATTGTATCTGATACTTTAGGAAGACCGGCTACCGTCGAAGAAGTTCGTAATGGTATTGAAGAAAATACGGATTGGATTGTATTTAAACTGCTATAAGCTTTTTGTCCATTTTCATTTATGAAAGTGGACTTTTTTTTATGCATCTAGTCTTTCATACTACTTTGAGTTCAGTATATTAACTGTGTTATACTTACAGGTGAATTGTTATAGTTACTTGTATTTTGGAGGTTATTATGGGTGAATTGGCATTATTATATATGGCAATATTTCTCTTGTTTACAGGTTTAGGCGTTCTGTCTATTCGGGGTAAAAACATAGATTCAAAACTTAGATTCAAAACTTAGGTACATATTTATGGCACTCTGTATGGGCATTGCCTTGTGGAGTTTTTGTGATGCAATGGTTCAATTGTCCATTTCTGATAAAAGTGTTTGGATGTGGCATGAACTGAAGTTCTTAGGTGTGCTTTTAGTCCCTTCCGGATTTTTGTATTTTACCTTAATATATACGAATAATGCATTAATGCTCAATAAGAAATTTCTTGCGGGGCTCATTGCAATGCCGCTCATTATTTTAGTGTCTATAGCTACGAATCATTGGACTGGCTTATTTAGAGAAAGTCATGAAGTGATAAGATCAGCAAAAATTCTATATGTAAATACCGTAAATGGCCCTATGTTTTGGATTTCTGCAATCTATACCTATAGTTCTCTGGGTTCAAGTATAATTTTGATGATTCAATACTTTAAAAGTTTGCCCAAATATTATAGAATGCAATCTCTGATAATTATATCAGCTATGCTATTACCAATCATTATCAACGTTGGTTTTATATCTGGTCTCATAGATGAACCATATGATTATACGGCTTTAGCCTTTGCGATTACTGGTATATTGGTGTACATGGCATTGTTTCATTTTAAGGTGCCAGAAATTATTCCTATTGCCAGAAACTTGTTTATTGAAAACATGAAGGATATTATATTTATTTGTGATAACGAAGACAAAGTGATTGATTATAACAAAACAGCAAAAGATATTATGGGGCGGTTTGGCCATCAAATCCAGGGGCTTTCCTTTGATATAGGCTTATCTGCATTTGTCCAAAATGTGGGTGCAAAGCAGATACAAACTGTGCCTATGCCGATCTATGAAGTTGAAGTCGCAGGTGAAGTCAGTTACTATGACTATAAAAAATCTCCCCTTATCGATGAAGGTCATAAGCTGGGATCTTTAAAAGTGTTCAGAGACATCACCGATCAACATTTACTCCTTAAAAGACTTGAAAAGGTAGCAACAACAGATAGTTTAACTGGTCTATATAATAGAGTATATTTTTCTGAATTTGTTGATACGCCTGAAGCGCCGTTTGGGATTATTTATGGTGGTCTTAATAGTTTTAAGTTCCTTAACGAAAGTTTTGGTTCGGCAATAGGTGATGCGTTTTTAGTTAAAATTTCCAAAGGTATACAAACGATAATGCCTGCCGGAAGTATTATTGGTCGTTATGGTGGAGATGAGTTCGTTATTATTTTACCTTGTCAGATGAACGATAGCTGCCATGATCTAAGTGAAGGAAAAATCATAGTAGAGAATATAGCGAAAAGCATTCGGAATTTGGTTAGTGACATTCACATACATTCTGCTGGTGTTTCAATTTGTGTTGCAACTCGGATTATTGAAAATGCAGATGTCCCAGTTACAAAGTTAATCCAAGACACAAAAAAGATCATGGACCGAAAGAAATTGATGGAGTCCAGCAGTTCAAAAAGCGCTCTTGTTGAGTCATTGAGAAGAACCCTTGAAGCCAGTGATTACGAAACAAAACAACATACAGATAGATCAACACAGATGGCTATAACAATCGGTGAGAAACTTGGTTTAGAAGAACACCAAGTGAATGATTTAGAAATGTTAGCGGCTCTCCATGACATTGGCAAAGGTGCAATTCCCGATGCCATCCTTCTAAAACCGGGTAAGCTTACGCGTGAGGAATTTGAACTCATGAAGACACACACTCAAAAAGGTTATGCAATTGCCATTGCTTCTCCTGATTTGGTTCATATTGCAGATGGCATTCTACATCACCATGAAAAATGGGATGGAAGTGGTTATCCGGACGGGCTAAAAGGTAAAGAGATCTCAATTGAAGCACGTATAACAACTTTGGTTGATTCTTATGATGTAATGACAAACGCCAGACCCTACAAAACGGCTATGTCTCAAAAGGATGCAATAAACGAGTTAATAAGATGTAAAGGAACACATTTTGACCCTAATTTGGTCGATGTCTTAATAGATATTCTAGAAGCTGGCAGTTGATAACAACTGTGGGCTTTTGTTTTTTTGACATATTTTATGATATAATGGTAATGTATGTAAGCTAGGAGGACTGCAATGTGTCAGTTGATTTTCCTAGTCAATTCATGCGTAATTTTGAAAGTGGTATTTTGGAAGTGTAGGTATGGGAATGACCAAAGAAAGTAAATCTGCCATGGTCCTTATGGCAATAATAATGCTCTACATGTTTGTTCATATAGGACCTTCAATGTTATTTATGACGGCAATAATACCCGTGCTATTTGTAAAATATAAAATAATTGAAAAAAGAAAAGCGGCAAAACGCATCAATAACCCTGTAAATACAATTTCAGGACAGATCATAGAAATAAGAACTGAACTACTACGTCCTCTAGATGATTCAAAGTTAGGATATCATGCCCCTTATATGATTTATAATGTGGCAAAAGTCAAAACTTTTGACAAAGAGATCGATGTAGTGGTGTCACTAAGACAATCAGATTATAATTTAAGTATAGAGTATGAATATAATGATCAGGACTACGTGTTATGGCAAAACATTAGAATAGATACGAGAGTGGGCCCAGAAGGTTACTTATGTGAGGCAAACACATTCACAAATTATTTTGAGTTTTAGTTTACTATTGTCAATCTACCTTTGAAAAATATCTCTGGAGGATTCATGGATTTTAAGTATATCAGTATAGATGAAAGTAAGATGGACAGTGTGATAGAAGCTCAAGACATGTCAGTATGGAGTTGGGCTTCAAGTATTCAAGCTCTACTACAATATAATGGATTTGTTATTAGCCAAGATCAAATTGTTGAATTTGACTTAAAAACTGAAGTAAATTTAGAAACTGAATCAAAACTTAAAAATGAAACTAAACTTAAATCGAATACGGTATCTAAGACCATTTTGACTGGCGTAAAAAACAAAACTTTTTCTATTGAGTTTAAGAAAACACCAGGCCCCCCGTCTCCGGATACACTTATCAAAGAATTACATGAGAATAGACCCATCCTATTTGAATATGTTTCTTTTAGAGACTCTGAAGATCATGTATTGGCAAGCCATGGCTTGATTATTACCGCTGTTAATTACACTCAAACAAATCAAGAATCAACAATTCATGAACTCATGTATAGAGACACCTTCCCAACACAGGATTTCGAGAAAGTAAAGGGGAGAAGGAGTGCATTACCAACTACATTTGTTGATAATATTTTGTGTTATTGGGTTATAAATGTAGAAGCGAGTAATTTCTAATAGAGGGGGATATTCTGTGACAACGTTTAATAGTTGGGAAATGAGTTATCAAACATTGGTGAACCAATGGGGATTAGAATCAGAACATATGATCAATCAGTATGAAGATCTGGTGCCAATGGGTAAAGTATTAGATCTAGGGATTGGTGAAGGAAGAAATATCATAAACTTTGCAGCTAAGAATTATACAATTGAAGGTGTTGATGTTTCAAGGTCTGCACTTGAAAGATGTGAGAGTATATTAAATAGCACAACCTGCAGTTACCAAATGCACTGTGGTCGTATTGAAGAGTTTGATATCATGCCAAATTCCTATAACATGATAATATCCAGCTGGTCACTTAATTTCCTAAAGAAGTCCGTTGCAATGGAAGTTATCAATAAAGCAATTGACGGACTTGCAAAGGAAGGCATCATTTATATTGGTGTGTTTTCTACTGAAGACCCGCAACTTCTAAATTATAAAAAGACGCTTAAAGAAGTTGAACCAAATACTTTCTATATTGAAGAGCGTGATACATATAAAACATATTTTACAAAAGAGGAATTGCTCAGTTTAGTAAGTGAAGATGTTGAACTTGTTAGTGTGAAACAAGACTATAGTTTAGACAACGGACACGGTGAACCCCACTATCATGGGGCTGTAGAACTTGTATTAAGAAAAAAATAATAAAGTAAATATAAAAACAAAAATGTTAAGTCAATTCCATATTCGGAGTGGCTTAACATTTTTTTATTCTGAGCTAATTATTTTTAAGTGCGTCTATCCTTTGACTAATGGTTGGGTGTGAATAGGTCATTTTAACAACCAGTGGATGAGGGGTTAAGTTGGAATAGTTTTCTCTAGCAAGGACCTTTAAAGCTGAAATCATAGATTCTGAGTCAGTTGTTTGTGATGCAAAGTGATCAGCCTTGTACTCTGCCCTACGTGACATTGCAGTAAGCGGAATATTAATCAGTGTACCGAGTGGTTCCAAGAGTATCCCAAAGAGTATAAAAACAAATCCTATATGAACACCATCAAATCCAAATGCAAGAGAGAATGCTTCAGATGATAAAAAGTACATTAGGCATAAAAGATAAAAGCCTGTCATCAGTAAAGAAATAAACAAGTTATGCAAGATATCTTTGTGTTTCGCATGACCAATTTCATGTGCCAAGATACCAATAACCTCATCAGTACTACACTTTTCGATTAGGGTGTCATAAAGAATAACATGTTTGAATCTGCCAAATCCTGAAAAATAAGCGTTCAGTCTAGAAGACCGTTTAGATGCATCTATGATACTGATCGACTTCAGTTCGTAATCTGTTGACTTGGCCAGTGCTTTAGCCCTTTCAAAGAGTTCTCCTTCTTCAAGAGGAGACAGCTTATTAAAAAGGCGTATAAAGACAGAATGGTATAAGAGGTTAACCAGTACAATAACAATTGATACAAATGCCCAAGCGTATAACAATGATTGACTACCCATTGCAACATATAAACTCAGAAGTACAAAGAGAATAGCGCCACCAAATAGAATAGTTAACACCATGGATTTTACCTGATCCTTAACGAAGGTTAGGGGCGTTGTTTTATTAAATCCATATTTATGTTCAAGTACAAAGGTCTTATAAATGTTAAAACCCAGTCCAAGGACATAACTGAACATAAAATACAAACCTAAAAATACAATCGTGTTGTTTACAGGATCGTTGGTCATTGTGTCTGCAACAGTGGCAAATTGGTTAAAAACTCCAAAAAACAGCATTAGAAGTAACACCAACATATTAAATGTTTTAACAATCAAAGAAAACCTAAAAGTATCCATTGTGTACTCAAGCCAGTGACCATACTTGCTTTTATCGTATACATCTTGAACATTGTCTGGAATCGGTTGATTCCTGTTTTTATAGTTAAGTACCGAAAGAGATATGTTTAATACAAACATGAACAGTATAATTATAATTGTGAGTAAATACATAGCTGACCTTCTTTCTTGATTCATATGTATTTATTATACCACTATACGTCCGTACAAACATTTACCCACTGAGCATTCGTAACATTTTCCAAAGTATCCAGATCAATTCTCACTGCTGATGAGGGCGTGCCACCTGCAGGATAAACGACGTCATATATTTTAAGGGATTCGTCTAGGAAGACTTCCATAGGTCTAACAAGACCAAAAGGACAAACACCGCCGATGGGATGGCCGGTTACATCTTCAACCTCATCAGATTTAATAAACTTGGCTTTGGTGCCGAATGTAGTTTTAAATTTTTTGTTATCGAGGCGCACATCTCCTTTTGCTAATACAAGAATGTCTTTGTCCTTAAGTCGAAGGGCCATGGTTTTTGCTATTCTACCAGGTTCAACTCCCAGAGCATTTGCAGCCAGTTCTACTGTTGCAGTACTCACTTCAAACTGAATAACTTGAAGGGGCCAGTTGCGATCAGTAAATTGTAATTGTACACTTTCTAAACTCATTGTATTGCCTCCTTTTATATGATGTAGATATATGATGCAATAGGTATGTATTTCATTACACAATAGTACATAAGTATACCTATTGTCAATATGAGAAAACATGGCTTTAAACACTAATTTTTTAACAGAAAATATTCCGGCAATATATGATAAAATGATAGTTCAAGTATAATCAGAGCAAGTGTAACTAGATCAAATGTAGGAATGGATAAACTTACTTTAGAAGGATGTATCATGAGAATTGGGAAACTAATGAGCAATGCAGGCATTTGCTCTAGAAAAGAAGCGAATAAATTAATTGAAGAAGGACGAATCTATGTTAATGGAGAGTTATGCTTTCCAGGTAAATGGGTTGAATGGGACGATGAGATTTTGTTTGATGGTAAAGCTGTTGAGAAACAAGACGACGTCTACATTATAATGAATAAACCTCCAGGGATTGTATGTACAATGGATGTGAACCAAAAGAATAATATTATTGATCACCTTGGTTATCATGCTTATATATTTCCAGTAGGACGACTTGATAAAGAATCTGAGGGGTTAATGTTTATGACCAACGATGGTGAGCTTGCCAATCAAGTACTACGGGCTGAACATGAACATGAAAAGGAGTATATTGTAACAGTAGACAAAAGTTATGACGACGCGTTTCTTGAAACCTTGTCAAAGGGTGTTGAAATTTTTGGCGTTCAAACAAGACCCTGTGATGTGGTAAGAGTGGACGAGGTTACTTTTAACATCACCTTGTCACAGGGGATTAATAGGCAAATTCGTAAAATGTGCAAAAAGTTTGGCTACAATGTGACCAAATTAAAACGTATTCGAATTGTGAACCTAAGTTTAGAAGGTCTTGGATTGAGTGATTGGAGACATATAAGACAAGAGGAGCTTGAATGTCTCAAAAAAACGGTTCGGTTTGAAAACATATAATTTTAGAATATATAATATATTCAACTCAACCCCTTATGAATTGGTGAGAAACCAACTTTTAAGGGGTTTTATAGTCTGAAAAACGTAATTTCCCGAGTGACAAAGGTAGAGTTTGATATAAATACAATAAAGAGTTGGAAAGAGATGAAGTCTACTACCGCTTAGTTCGGGAAAGTGAGAGTCATATGCGCAAAAAGACAATTGCAATATCACTAATTGGAGTAATCGTTTTATTTGGTATTTATACCTATTTAAATAAGGACAATGATGAGGACTTAAAAGTAAAAGATGTCATTCAAACATACCAGGTAAAAGAAGAAAGAATTGAAAAGATTAATACAACTTTTGGGCGTGTACATTCTGCTGAAGTTCATACGCTCAAAGCCAGCTATGAATCAAAGAGTATAACTTGGGATGTAGAAGTAGGTGAATACGTAGAGGCCAATCAAATTCTAGGCTACTTGGACAATGCATCTGTGATTATCAGTTTATATGAAAGAGAAAAGGATGTTCTTCAAACTGAATATCAGGTGAATCAGTTTACGGACAGCGGTTCAGAAGCCCTTATCCGGAGTAAAGAAGAAGCGAAAAAACGTCTTTCCAGTTCCCGAAATACCTATGAAAAGACAAAAGTGCTCTATGATAGTGGTGTTAAAAGCCAAGAAGAACTTGATACAGTTAAACTGAGTTTAGATATTGCTCAGATCGCTTATGATGAAGCATCAGACAATTTAAATCAGTTTGACTATTCAAAACAACTTGAAATTCTTAAAAAGGATCTTGAGATAAAAAAATTACAAGTAGAAAACTTAGAAGGCAAAGGTTCAAGGTCAGAAATCCTCGCACCTACGAGTGGAACTGTTAGTGAGCTCATGATTGAAACGGGGTCAAGGGTGACGGTCAACGCAGACCTATGCCAGATTATGAAACTAGACAGTTTAGAAGTAGAGACTGAGATCAGTGAGTATGATATAAACGATATTAAAATTGACCAAAATGTTATTATTACCAGTGTATCTGATAAGAAAATTAATACTGAAGGTTATATTAAAAAGATACATCCAAGTGCAGATGTAACAGGTTCTGAGGCTACGGTTAAAGTGATCATAGGTGTGAGTAAAACAATTGAGGAACTGAAGCCAGGATTTACAGTTATTTTGGACATCATGGTGGCATCTAAAGAGAAAGCGTTGGTTGTTCCTTATGATGCTTTAATAGATACTGAAAAAGGTCAATTTGTAATTATTGCTGGCAGTGACGATAAAAAGAATTGGACTGCAGTAAAGACAGGTATTGAAGGTGACTTTATGGTTGAGGTGATCTCAAACGAACTTAAAGTAGGTGACAAAATACAACTGTTAGGTGGTTCAATGTCAAAAGAGGGGAATGTTGGCGAAAAGAAATCATTCGGATTTCCTCCAAGAAAGAAGTAATCTATATGGATGATAAAATTATAATTAAACTGAAAGATGTCACCAAAGTTTATGGGAAAGGTGATATTCGAGTCACTGCATTAAAGGGGATAAATATTGCTGTAAAAAAAGGAGAATACTTATCAATTATCGGTGCATCAGGAAGCGGGAAATCAACCCTCCTAAACATTTTGGGGTGTCTTGATACTGTAACTTCTGGAGACTATGAAATTGACAACACTTCAACACAACACATTTCGAGCCGAGAGCAAGCCCTCATTCGGAATCAAAAGATTGATTTTGTTTTTCAATCCTTTAACTTATTACCGAGATTAACAGCTCTTAAAAATGTAGAACTATCATTGGTGTATAGAGGTGTTCACAAGTCTGAACGTATTCAAAAATCAATAAATATTCTAGAACGAATCGGCTTAGGTGACCGTCTTTATCATAAACCCAGCGAGTTGTCTGGGGGGCAGCAACAAAGAGTTGCTATTGCCAGAGCTCTTCTAAGTGATCCATCCATTATTCTGGCTGATGAACCTACGGGAAATCTTGACTCTGAATCCTCTAAACAAATCATGAACCTTCTTGATGAACTGAGTGCAGAGGGTAAAACCATACTAATAGTTACCCATGAGGTTGAAATTGCACAGCATACTAAAAGAATGATAAAAATGCGAGATGGTCTTATTATTGAGGACCAGGAGGTTTCTAAATGAGAATATATGAAGCGCTCCTTATTGCCTTTGAAGCTATTTGGTCCAATAAACTTAGGTCCTTCTTAACCATGTTGGGTTTAATCATTGGTATATCCTCAGTAGTGACAGTCATATCGTTAGGTGAGTCTACGCAAAGGTCTATTGAGGATAACTTGGCTTCACTGGGTGTTCAGGGTATTACGATTTATCCACAAAAGGATGAAAAATTTGGACCCTCTGATCGTTTAAAGTATGAAGATCTTCTTTATATTGAAAACCAATTTCCTAATACTGTTAAGTATGCAACGACACAGATGTCTCAAAGCGGGGATATAATATCAAATGTCAGTGATACTTCTATTGAGATGATAGGGGTTACTGAACATGCATTTGATGAAGACAATGTTGTGATTTTAGAGGGAAGATTTATAAATACATTTGATATTGAGGGTATAGAAAAGAGAACGGTCATTGGCTCTGACCTTGCAAAGTCATTGTTCAAAAGTAATGATAATGCCCTTGGTCAGCGTATTATTGTGACCAACGGTAAAACAAATGTGACCTATATTGTGGTGGGCGTCTATGAGAACCAGGAAGTCAGTAGAGGTTTTCAAACAACAAGTATTTATGTACCATTAACAACAATTAATGTTGTACACAATTTAGGGGGGAATATTGGGTGGATCCGTATTACCTTCTTTGATTCAGTTGAGAACACAAAAGATGAAATAAAAAGAATATTAAGCTCTTTAGAGCGGAAAAAGAGAAATAGCAATGAAGACAAGTATGCAACCTTTAGTGCAGAAGCTTTTCTTGAAACGGTGAATTCAACCATGAGAGTTGTGACCGTATTTATGAGTGCCATTGCTGCCATATCACTTGTGGTTGGGGGCATAGGCGTTATGAATATTATGTTGGTTTCCGTAACTGAACGTACAAAGGAAATTGGAATTCGGAAGGCTTTGGGAGCCCACTACTCAGATATTATGAGTCAATTTTTACTGGAGGCTTTGATTATTTCTCTCCTCGGGGGAACACTTGGAACAGGTCTTGGATTATACTTGATCCAATTGGGAGGGAAGGTTATGGAAATAGATTCTAGAATGAGTATCAGTGCTCTTATTTTGGCACTTCTTGTATCGATTACGATTGGCTTAGGGTTTGGAGTCTATCCTGCAAGTAGGGCAGCAAAACTTGATCCAATCGATGCGTTGAGACACGAATAATCGTAAATAATCACGTTAATCCAATCTTAAAAATCACAAAAGCCAGATGACATTAATATAGTGTCTCTGGCTTTTAGATTGCTTCAGTTTTTGTATCTTCTATGAATAGTTGAAGAACTTTACCTTTGTCGGTGACAATTGGGACATTTTGAACTTCCTCTATCATTTCATTCACTTCATCATCAATTTGGCTTCTCAATGAACTTTTGGGCTTAGTTTTGGGTTTAAAGCCTTTTTTAAACTGATTAACATCCCATGTATCTATAACAAACATGGTGTGTTCTTTTTCCAAATTCACTTCTACAACCTGCATATTCAACAAATCTGTATTTATATCAATTACACGTACATGTGGTCTGACTGGGTTGGTTGCCCTATAGAAAGAAACAATGCCAACACGGCCATCTGAAAGAACCACACCAGAACCTGGAGGATATATACAGATATTTTCAGTCATATGACGGTAGATGTTACGGTCAATTTTGTACACCGCATCGGTCATAAGTATTTCTAGTGTTGTATAGATTGGCATTTTACCACGATAAATTCTATCTGTGGTCATGGCATCGTACATGTCACAGACTGTAACAATCCTAACAAACTCAGGAATCTCAATACCTTTAAGTCCAAATGGGTAGCCTGACCCATCAAGTTTTTCGTGGTGAAGCAGTACAATTTGTTTAACAGTATATGGCAAATTGCTGATGTCCTTAACAATATTAAATCCGTACTGGGGGTGTTCCTCAATTTTCTTACGTTCCTCAAGGGTAAGTTTACCCGGTTTGTTTATTAAATCTTGGTCATTAACCATTTTACCAACGTCGTGTAAAAAGGCACCAAGCGCAATGTTTTTAATATCTGGTGTATCGTAGTTCATTGCCTTAGCTGTTAAGATCGAAAGTATAGCCACATTTACACTATGTTTATATGTATATTCAGTTGTATCCAACATTTCAACAACTGTGTAGAGTAGGTTCTCGGTTTTCTCAAGCGCATCGATTAGAGACTGGATAACTTCTTCAACAAGATCCATTTGATCAGGAGGTATAGCTGTGCTTACGCCGTTCGCCTCATTATAAAGAACATTTTCGAACACATTTTTAACAACACGAATAGACTCTACCATCTGCTTCTCTTCGATAATACCCGTGGGTTCGATTCCTTCAGAAAGTGAGTCTAATATTTTTACTGTTGAGATTGCATGATGTTCTAGTTTAGATAAAATTTTGTCATTCACAATAGAACCCTGACTCAGAAGGAGGTAACCATCCTTTGAATAAACAGGAGAAGCAATGCGACGTCCAATAATTTCATCACTGATCTCGGCTGTTCTCATAATAAGTCCTCTATACCGGCACACTCGTTATATGCCTACTCATACTTATCGGCATAATCTAAAGATTTCTTAAGGAAAAATGTAAAAATAGTAACTTTGAATTTCCCTTAATTGAACTAACTATAACTTAAGCCGCAACTATAATTTTACAGCAAGTTCTAGCTTTTGCAACGATTTAAAGCGATTTGAAATGAAAAATTCATATTCGGAAGTAATTTTAGCGAAGTTTTTATCTCTAAGGTAATTAGTTTAGGTTCCTAAACACTTTTTGAAGTACATTTTGTGTTATTTCTAGTTCTTCTTTACTGATTCCACTGCCTGCTTGGTTCATTAATTCTAAAACAACGGGTATCACAATTTTCTGAATTTCTTTTCCTTGATCGGTTAAATAAACAATCTGGTTTCGACGATCGCCTTCACTCATACGTTTGTAAACATAGTTTTTCTTGATCAAACTATTAAGAAGGCGAGTTACACGGGTCTTGTCTTTGATTGTCTTTTCAATGAGATCAGATTGTGAAATTGCGTTTTCTTCCCAAAGTCGACTTAGGAGTGAAAACTCTTCTGGTGTTAATTCATGGCCGGCTTCTTTTAACTGTGTTGTTAAACGCTTCCGAACCATCAATGAAGCTTTGTTGATATTAAAGCCCAAAATGGTTTCAATATTAAAATCGGATAAACCTGTCATAATATTCCCTCAATTCTGTGCAATTGACGTTTAGATAGATTTGTACATTTCAATTATATGCCAAATTAATTGCTATTGTCAACTAATTTGGTTGATATTAGCAACCATTATGGGAAGAATATTTCACAGACGTTAAAATAAGTTGAACGTCGATTGGAAATGAACTATACTTGTCATATAGCTATTAAAGCCTTTGGCTCCTATGGAGATGCAGCAGGCGAATTAGTTCTATACCAAGATGGAGGTAAAATGACTAAAAAAAATCATACAAAAATTCAAATTAAAGAATATTTGTCCGAACATGATCTTATTGAGGTTCAAGAGTTAGAGAAACAATGTATAGCATACGATACTACTTCATTGAAACTAGAACTGGACTACAAGTTTATGGTTGGTCAAGAAAACAAGAATGCCTATATAGAAAATATGAATGAGTTTTTCTATTATATTGACCAAGTTCTGGTTGGTTACATGGGAATTTGCAGTTTTGGAGGAAGCGACTTAGAGGTGAATGGAATGGTTCATCCTGACCACCGAAGAAAAGGCATATTTACTCAGTTGTTTACAATGGTCAAAAATGAGTGGTTTATGCGTAAGATTAACCAAGATAATTTGAAAATGCTCATATTATCAGATGCCAACTCAAAGTCAGGAGAACATTTTGTTGACTCTGTGAAAGCGAATTTTAATTTGGCTGAGTACGAAATGGTGCATAACAATACTAAAGAAATAGGGAAACGTGAAGCTCCAAAAAGTAAGGACGACACAATTTACTTAAGAAAAGCGTCTAATGCTGACGCTTTAGAGATAGCAAGGCAAAATGAAATCTACTTTGGAGATGTTCATAAGAATGAAGTGGACAATGAAGATAAGGACACATCAGAACCAACGATTCTTATTTATCCTGAAGAGGAAGAAAAACGTGGTATGACTATTTATATGGCTGAACTGGGAAGCACTATCATCGGCAAAGTCCATATTGAAATGAATAAAAATAGGGGTGGCATATTTGGACTTGGTATATTACCAGAGTTCAGACGCAAGGGGTATGGAAGAGAAATATTAACCCAGGCAGTTTCTTTAATGCAGAATAATGGGTGTAAAGAAGTATTTCTTCAAGTGGTTACTGAAAACGAAAAGGCGTTAGACTTGTACCTTGATTGCGGTTTTGTAAAGCAATCAACCATGAACTACTATAACTATGAAAAATAGTGACTAAAATTTAGTAAAACATAATGGTTATATGATCATAATTGCCCTAATCAGTTTGAAAGTTAATGTGGATTAATGTATAATAATGTTAACCCGTAAAATTATAGAGGCTTTTTAAAGTCTCAACAGTAGTTTTCTCCTAACTATAGGAACTTGACACGTACAATCCTTCCTAATTGTACTTGTGAGGTCCTAAACTACTTTCCAAAGCGTTGATCCCATACCCGTGGGATTTTCGTTTTTTTTTGAGCTGATAAATTTGATTTATACTGCGTTGCTGCGGATTTTTGAATCAGTCATGTACTATCGTACACTCCTTGGATTCATAAATCCTTGCGCCTTGCCTAAATCAAATTTATCTAGCTCAAAATTAGAGTAAGGATGTTAAATTGTTACGCTTTGCTACAATTTAACCTTTTGGGGGTGCTGTGCACCTTTCGATTTATACTGCGTTGCTGCGGATTTTTGAATCAGTCATGTACTATCGTACACTCCTTGGATTCATAAATCCTTGCGCCTTGCCTAAATCAAATTTATCTAGCTCAAAATTAGAGTAAGGATGTTAAATTGTTACGCTTTGCTACAATTTAACCTTTTGGGGGTGCTGTGCACCTTTCGATTTATACTGCGTTGCTGCGGATTTTTGAATCAGTCATGTACTATCGTACACTCCTTGGATTCATAAATCCTTGCGCCTTGCCTAAATCAAATTTATCTAGCTCAAAATTAGAGTAAGGATGTTAAATTGTTACGCTTTGCTACAATTTAACCTTTTGGGGGTGCTGTGCACCTATTCGTAGCAAGCATGGTTTTATTTTTCATCTATGCAATGTTCTTGACCTTCTGGGAAAATGGCATACGTTTTCCGTGAATTTGTTGTTGTATATTTATGTGTAGGGTGTATAATAATACACATATTAATATTTGATCTGGACAATGGCGTCTGTGATTTTGGAAGGTTTATCTTCTAAAACGCAGGCGCTTTCTTTGTTTGCGCGCAAGGTCTATTTGTTGACACTTATATTTAGGAGAGGAGCACGACATGAACATTATGTATAATTTGAATACGGTGTGGGTTTTAATCGCTACGGCATTGGTTTTCTTCATGCAAGCTGGTTTCGCTTTAGTAGAGACTGGTTTTACCCGTGCTAAAAATGCTTCTAACATCATTATGAAAAATCTGATGGATTTTGCAGCTGGTTCTTTGGTTTTCTTTTTAATTGGTTTTCCATTAATGTTTGGTAAAGACATTATGGGTATTATCGGAGCTTATGATTTTACGAGTCCGGCAAACTATGAATTTTTAGGTCTGTCAGTACCTTTTTCAGCATTTCAAATTTTCCAAACGGTTTTTTGTGCAACAGCAGCAACGATTGTCTCTGGAGCCATGTCGGAGAGAACAAAATTCAGCTCTTATCTAATTTATAGTATTTTTATCAGTGCTTTGGTTTATCCAGTGGTTGGACACTGGGTATGGGGTGGTGGATTCCTGACACAACTTGGCTTCCATGATTTTGCAGGTTCTACAGTGGTCCATTCTGTGGGTGGCTGGGCAGCGCTTATGGGTGCATCTGTTCTTGGACCTCGTATTGGTAAATATGACGTTTATGGTAATGCCAAAGAGATACCTGGTCACAATTTAATTATTGGAGCACTTGGTGTGTTTATTCTTTGGTTTGGGTGGTTCGGCTTTAATGCAGGATCTAGCTTAGGTGCTGAAGACACAACACTTATTTCTAATATATTTGTTACAACCAATCTTGCAGCTTCATCTGGCGCTGTTGCAAGTATGATACTTATTTGGGCAAAACAAGGGAAACCAGATGTGGCAATGACTTTAAACGGTGCACTGGCTGGACTGGTAGCTATTACAGCCGGATGTGATGTGGTTTCACCTATGGGTGCCATTGCAATTGGACTACTTGCAGGTATCGTACTGCCACTTGCACTAGCATTTATAGAAAATATTATGAAGATCGATGACCCTGTAGGAGCTATTGGTGTTCACGGCGTCTGCGGTGCTTTTGGAACACTTGCAGTTGGATTATTTGATACTACAAGCGGATATTTTTATACAGGAGACCTCTCTTTATTTAGTGCACAACTCATTGGTGTTGTCGTTGTAGGGGCCTGGACTATTGCCACGACTGGAATCCTATTCAATATTATTGACAAGACGGTAGGACTCAGGGTGAAACATAATGAGGAACTTATGGGCTTAGACCTTGAAGAACATGGCTCACCATCTTATGCTGGTTTTGTAATGCAAGATTCGAAAACTTCCTAAGGGGAGGGGCATATTTTTATAAAATGAGAACCAGATCAATAATCGCTTATAGAAAGCGAATTATTAATCTGGTTTTTTCTCTTGCTGTGAGTTCTATGTTAAACTGGATATAAATATATCACAGCCAACAACTCAGAACTGTGTTTTGGTTTGCGTAATTATATTATGTTAACCGAAGGGTGTGAATCCAAGAGCGTTATTCTAAAAGAAGTAATTTAAATCGATAACTAAGAATAAAATGTATAGGAATCAATATAGATTTGATTTGTTTAGTCTAATCAGTTAACTTAGTCAGTTAAGAAGGAGGCGTTCATGTCGAAAATTTCAAAATGGAAACATAGAATAGAAAAAATATGCCCTACTATAAAAGTGGATGCCTTAGCAGTGAATGCAAGTGGTCAGAACAACACCATCTGTACTGTTAATCATGAATGGGTTTTTAGATTTCCTAAATATGCTTTGGAATTAGAAGCAGCATGTAGAGAGTTTCATATATTAAAGGTTCTTCAACATCATGTTAGTTTACCGCTACCGTACCCAGAGTATTCTAATCTAGATACAAGCGATTATACACAAGCATTTATGGGGTATAGGCTCATTCCAGGTAAGCCATTATTTAAACAAGCCTTTATTCAACTGGAAGACCACGAAAAAGTTGCCAAACAGCTAGCAACTTTTTTAAGAGAATTACATAATGTGCCACAATCTGCTTTCTCGGCTTTAGAAATAGAAAGCAAGGATTCAAGACAGTCTTGGCAAGAATTCTATAATGAAGTAGAAGAGGGACTTTTCCCACTCATGCGTGAAGATGCACGAGACAAGCTAACATTGATGTTCGAAACATTTTTGAATGATCCAAGAAACTTTAAATTCGAAGCCAAGTTTATACATGGTGATTTTGGTCCTTCGAATATCCTTCATATAGATAATAACATTTCAGGCATTCTTGACTTTAGCGAGGCTTGTATTGATGATCCAGCAATTGATTTTGCAGCGTTGATTGGTAAGTTTGGTTACGGTGAAGGGTTTATCAAGTTGATGAAGTCTGTATACCCTGAAGTAGATACGTTTATGACACGTGCACGTTTTTATGCAGGTACTTTTGCCTTGCAAGATGCCCTGTTTGGACTTAAGTCAGGCAACAAAGAGTTATTAGAAATAGGTATGGAAGACTATATCTAAATGGGGGGTATCATGAACTATTATCATGACAGTCGCAATGTAGACAATTACATTCACATGGCCTTAGGTTATGACGGTAAGGCTTTGATCGAGATTTTAAAATCTCTCCTACCAAAAGGTTCAAGTGTTCTTGAAATAGGCATGGGACCAGGTAAAGATTTGGATCTATTGAATGTCTATTTTAATGCTGTGGGGACGGATGAATCTGACCTCTTTGTAGATAGATACAAGTATAATAATCCTAAATCAAATGTCTTTAAATTGGATGCAATCGAAATGGATATTAATGAAAAATTCGATTGTTTTTATTCAAATAAGGTATTAATGCACCTTTCAAGAGAGCAAATGTTACAGTCATTGATACGACAAAAGGCGCTTTTAAAGGAAGGCGGATTACTGTTTCATTCCCTATGGAAAGGCAGTGATGTGGAATTTTATGACGGTCTTAGATTTGTTTACTATGACAAGAAAATTCTGACAACTCTCTTAGAAAACGATTTTGAAATTGTTGAAATGCAGTTGTATAAAGAGGTTGAGGAAGATGACTCCCTCTATATTGTGTTAAAATAATATCAATATTAATGTAGAATTGTATACAAACATGCACTAGGTCTTAGGCCTAGTGCTTTTTCTATTTGTAGAATATATACAACCAAAACACGATTAATAGGTTAATTAATGTGTGATAAACGTTTGCCTGTTGATAAATCCTTATAAGGCTTGGGGTCATTACATAAATTTAATATTCATTTGACAAAAGTGTGACAAATATGAAAGATTTGCTGTATAATAATTCGTAAAATACAATCTTTTTAGTTTGAACTAAGGAGAATACGGGGTTGTGTCCGTTATGTGTTTTGAAAAATAAAAGAACTGATGTATTAAATTTTAAAAGTCTGAATTTTCAGACAATTACGAACCCGATTACGTAAGGAGGAATGAATCATGAGTACGCTTTGCGACTGCAAAGGTAAAGAACTGGCTGGAGGGTATGACATTTCCGAACTTCAACCGTTTATAGAAAAATATAAAGATACCAAAGGTAACATCATTACAATTCTACAAAAGGCTCAGAGCATTTATGGATATTTGCCAAAACCAATTTTGAAGTTTATTTCACAAACTACTGGTGTTAAACCGTCAAAAATTTATGGTGTTGCAACTTTCTACACCCAGTTCAGACTGAATCCAGTAGGTGAAAATCTTATAATGTTATGTCAAGGTACAGCTTGTCACGTTAATGGATCTGCAAAAATCGAAAGAGCTATTGTAGAAGAGCTTGGCATTAATGATGGTGAAACGACTGATGACAATGTATTTACTTTTAATAATGTTGCCTGTCTTGGGTGTTGTTCTTTAGCACCTGTAATGATGATTGGTAACGAGACTTATGCCAACCTAACCCCTGATAAAACCAAAGCAATCCTTAAGGAAATTAGAGAAGCTAAAAAAGTTGAAGATACAGAGGTTCAGGAGGTTTCAGCATGAAGATCGTCGTAGGTACAGGAAGTTGTGGCCTTGCCGCAGGGGCCGGTAAAGTGCTTGATAGTTTAAATCAAGCAGTAACACTAGGCAATTTAGATGCAACTGTTGAACAAACGGGTTGTATTGGCATGTGTCACCTTGAGCCCATCGTTGATGTGTATGAAGGTGATGATTTTAAAAGATATACAAAAGTTTCTGAAAAGGACATTTCTGCTTTCGTTGAGGACGCTGCTTCTCTAGAAGAAAATCTTATTTCTGAAGTTGATGAAAATATATTGGCTGCACAAAAACGTATAGTTATGCGTAATTACGGAAAAATTGATCCTGAATCAATTGAAGATTATATTGCTACGGGTGGCTATAAGGCTATTCAAAAAGTTCTTAAAGAGAAAACACCAGCTGGTGTTATTGGAACGATCAAACGTTCGGGCCTTAGGGGTCGTGGTGGTGCAGGCTTCCCAACATGGTTTAAGTGGAAAGCGGCACTGAACAATGCAAGTGACATCAAGTATGTGGTCTGTAACGCCGACGAAGGTGACCCTGGTGCCTTTATGGATAGATCTGTACTAGAAGGTGACCCACATAGCTTAATAGAAGGTATGATGATTGCAGGTTATGCAATTGGTGCAACTGAAGGTATTGTTTATGTACGTGCTGAGTACCCTCTTGCAATTGAAAGACTGCAAACAGCTATTGAAGCTGCAAGAGAGCACGGCTACCTAGGTAAAGATGTGTTTGGTATTGAAGCACATAATTTTGATCTTAGAATTAAAGCAGGTGCTGGTGCATTTGTGTGTGGTGAAGAAACTGCCCTAATTGCATCTCTAGAAGGTGAAAGAGGCATGCCACGTCTTAAGCCTCCGTTCCCTGCAGAAAAAGGATTCTGGGGTAAACCAACGAATATCAACAATGTTGAGACTCTGGCAAATGTTCCTTGGATCATTCAAAATGGGTCAAAGGCATTTTCTGGTTTAGGAACAGATAAGAGCCGTGGTACAAAAGTATTTGCACTGACTGGCAAAATTAAAAAGGGTGGTCTTGTTGAGATTCCAATGGGCATGAAGCTTAAAGATGTTATTTATGACATCGGTGGCGGAATTATGGATGACAAGCCTTTTAAAGCTGTTCAACTGGGTGGACCATCGGGTGGATGTATTCCAACCGAACTACTAGATACAACGATTGACTATGAATCGATTACGAAAACCGGTGCCATTGTAGGTTCAGGTGGTATGGTTGTAATGGATGAGAGCACGTGTATGGTTGAAATGGCAAGATTTTTCCTAGACTTCACCTGTAAAGAATCTTGTGGTAAGTGTACTTATTGTCGTGTTGGAACAAAGAGAATGCTTGAAATTCTTACACGCATTACCAAAGGGGATGGAAAACCATCAGACCTTGATATGCTTGAAGAGTTGAGCCATAAAATTAGAGAAGGTTCTCTATGTGGTCTTGGTCAAACAGCACCTAACCCAGTTCTTACAACACTAAAGTACTTTAGACATGAATATGAAGCACATATAAATGACAGTAAATGTCCTGCTGGACAGTGTACGAATTTAATTGAATTTACAATTTTAGCTGACAAGTGTGTAGGCTGTACATTATGTAAACGTGCATGCCCTGCTAACTCGATTACTGGCGAAGTAAAACAAAGCCATGTGATTGATCAAGACACATGTGTTAAATGTGGTGCTTGTATGGATAAGTGTAAATTCGGTGCGATTCTAAAAAGCTAACAGGAGGATAATATGTCGAAAATACGAGTAAATATAGATGGTAAGGAACTATTAGCCCATGATGGCTATACGATCCTAGATATAGCAAGACAGAATGATATAGACATTCCTACACTATGTCAGGACGACAAACTAGAGCACTACGGATCATGTGGTATGTGTGTGGTTGAAGTTGAAGGAAGTCCAAGGCTTTTCAGAGCGTGTTCCACACAAATCCAAGACGGTATGATCATAACAACATACTCAGACCGTATTAGAGAGTCCAGAAAAACAACACTTGAACTGCTGTTAACAAACCATAGAGGTGACTGTAAAGCACCATGTTCTATGGGATGTCCTTCACATGTAGACGTTCAGGGCTATGTTGGTTTGATCGCTAACGAAGCATACGACGAAGCTATTAAGTTGATCAAAGAAGAATTACCCCTACCTGCTGCAATTGGTCGTGTATGTCCGCATCCATGTCAAACAGCTTGTAGACGTGGTCTTGTTGATGACAGTCTAAACATTGCATGGTTAAAGCGATTTGCTGCAGATCTGGATCTTGAAAAAGACCAGCCTTATCTACCAGCAATTGCACCATCAACTGGTAAGAAAATTGCAGTTATCGGTGGCGGTCCTTCAGGATTATCCAGTGCATACTACCTTAGAAAAATGGGTCATGATGTAGTTGTTTATGAGGCAATGCCTGAGTTTGGTGGCATGTTAAAGTACGGTATTCCATTATATAGACTGCCTAAAGATGTTCTTGCATCTGAGATAGATCTAATTAGTCAAATGGGTGTAAAGCTTCTGCCTAATATTAGAATAGGCCGAGATATTACCCTATCTCACATTAGAAATCAATTTGACGCTGTATACGTTGCAATAGGCGCATGGAAGTCGTCAATGTTGCGTGTTCCAGGCAACGATTTAAAAGGTGTTTATGGTGGTATTGAATTCCTAAACAAATTTGCAGTGAACCAGCCTATCAAGGTAGGTGAAAGAATTGCTGTTATCGGTGGTGGTAATACAGCAATGGATGCTTGTAGAACTGCGATCAGACTTGGTGCCAAAGAGGTTTACGCAATCTATAGAAGAACAAAAGATGATATGCCTGCTGTTGACGTTGAAATTGAAGAAGCAGAAGAAGAAGGTGTAACATTTAAATTCCTTAGAAATCCACTAGAAGTTATGGGTGACGAAAAGGGTCGTGTTAAAGGCATTAGAGTACAAAAAATGGTTCAAGGTGAACCCGATGCAAGTGGTCGTAGCAGTGTTATTGCTGTTGAAGGTGAAGACGAAATCATCGAAGTTGATTCGGTTATCGTGTCTATAGGTCAAAAATTAGAACCTGCTGGTCTAGACGAACTTGTTGTAAATACTTGGGGTAACATTGATGCTGAGGAAAACACGTATCAAACAAACCTTGAAGGGGTATTTGCAGGGGGCGACTGTACAAACAAAGGTGCAAGTATTGCTATCGAGGCCATTGCTGAAGGCAAGAATGCTGCACGTGTTATTGAGACTTACTTAGAGGGAAATCTCGTACCTTATAGAGATCAATTCATTGTTAAACAAACTGATCTTACACCTGAGTCGTTTAGTCATATTGTAAAAGAAGGCGAAGTCGGCATGGCACATGAGTCACCTGAGCTTCGTAAAACGAACTTTGACGAAATTATGTTTGGTTACACTGAATCAGAATCAAAATGTGAATCAATGCGTTGTTTAGAATGTGGTTGTGGAGATGTTCACGAATGTGACTTGATCACACAATCAGACGCTTATGCTGTTGAGCCAGAGCGTATTGTTTATGAGCAACCCATGTGTGAAAAAGACAACAGTCATCCTTTCATCATGAAAGATCAAAACAAGTGTATCCTATGTGGTATGTGTGTAAGAATTTGTGATGAAGTCATGGATAATACGGCGCTGGGTCTTGTTGGAAGAGGGTTTGAAACAAGTGTTCAACCTGCATTTGGCGAAGTCTTAAAGGAAACAGATTGTGTTTCCTGTGGTCAGTGTATTGGTGTGTGTCCAACGGGTGCATTACAAGAAAAGTTGACGATGGCTAAACCTACACCTGTTCAAGCAGAGTTAACTGACACTGTTTGTAGCCACTGTAATGTGGGCTGTAGAATTGAACTTGAGGCCAAAGGTGATCTACTTCTTAGAGCACTTCCAATTGAGTCAGACGCAACAAGCGAGGGTCTATTATGTGCGAAAGGTAAGTTTGGTTTTGATGTCTTTGATAAAGACGAAAGAATTAAACGCCCAATGATCCGTAAAGATGGTCAACTTGTTGAAGTAGAGTACAATGAGGCTTTCCAATATATAGCTAAAAAAGCACAATCAATGAACTTACTATATGGTAAGAATTCAATTGGTATTACAGTTTCTGATCGATATACAAACGAAGATTTGTTTATGGTTAAGAGTTTCGCAAACAAGAAACTAAATACAGACCATGTGTATAGCATCAACGCTAAGAAGTCTGGACTTGAAAAAGTGCTTGGACTGAACGCGTCATCAAATGTTCTAAGTGAAATTCACCATACACCATTTGTTCTATCTATTGCATCAAGAATGATGGAAGACCATACAGTTGCAGGTCTTAAGGTGAGAAAAGCGATTAAGAACGGTGCCGATTTACATGTGATCAGTACTTCTGATTCAAAAATTGATGAATGGGCTGATAAGAATATCCGTGTGTCAAATGAAGCTGAGTTAACTTGGTCTCTAAAGGGCATGGTTAAACACCTTATTGACATGAATAGATCAGATGCAAGTTTGGCTGAAGGAATGGATGTACTTAAGGAACATGTGAAGTACGTTGATGTTTCTGCGGATCTTAAGATCATGACAGAAGCCTATTTAGAAGCTAAAAAAGCTATGATTATATTTGACCAAGAGGCTGTAACTGAAGAAGATGCATCTCTTATAGCTGCTATAGCAGTTCTGTCAGGTCACATTGGTTCCCCTCGTAACGGTATCATTCAGTTAAGATCTAATGCAAATGCTCAAGGGCTTGTTGACTTAGGTATTAAGCCTGAAGCTGGTATTGTTTCAGAAGGAATTTCTAGTGGTAAATTCAAGGGTCTGATGGTCTTTGGTGAGAATGTTGACACTAAAATATTAGAAGGTCTTGATTTCCTAATGGTTCAAGAAACACATATGACTGATGTCGCAAAAATGGCAGATGTTATACTACCTGCAACTATTCTGTCTGAATCGGTTGGTTCAGTAACTTCTCTTGATAGAAGAATTCAGAAGGTTAGCAAGGCAGTAGAGCCCGTTACAGGATACCAGAACTGGGAAATGGTTCAACTCCTAATGAACGTATTTGATGGACACTCTACATTTGAAAATGAAACACAAATATTTGAAGCAATTGAGAAGAATGTTGCCGACTACTTAGGATGGACTAAGAAGACGGGTGCTATCTACTGGCCAGTTCAAGCCTCTCGTGTTCTATATCAAAATGGTTTCAGAACTGAAAACGGAAAAGCACAGCTACAAAATGCAGCCATCGCAACCGTGAATACGTCTAAGCCTGTTGTAGATGGTAAGAATAATTCAAACCACATTACAACGTGTTTCCAATCATTTATTGAAGAAGGTATAAGTTAATACACAGAACTTTTGGTTCACAACATAGTTCTGTTCAAGGTGTTTAACACCACATTTACACACTCCAAGAAATAAATTCGACTCAAGGGGGAATCGGGAAATCCCCGATTCTGACAATAGAAAATAAAATTAAGAGAAT
>PPCM01000338.1_pt1 | contig 52057 bp, 46 predicted proteins | sample 1555541 | NCBI WGS metagenome assembly PPCM01 (sample SAMN05284479, study PRJNA326546) | Marine sediment metagenome, whole genome shotgun sequencing project. | isolation source: marine sediment | place: Germany: Wadden Sea | collected 2012-09-05
GAACATTCAAACCTTTGGTTGCATGGCTTATCAGCCCCTTCGCTTCGTCACTGGTGCTCTGAAGGACCTTTACGGGAAGGTTTGCCAGCCCCTCGGCAACGGCTTCGTTCCACGTTTGTGCCGAGCGGTCGTCGGCATACTTCTCAAGGAGGATGAAGTTGGAAACCGGTTCAATTCCGACAAGACATATCTGCGGATGAAACGTTTCATCCTCACAGAGGGTTATCGTCTTACTCGGCATCTGTTCTGCCAACCGGGCCTGTTCCAAATCACCAAACTTCGCCAGCATGAGGTCCATCTGGCTCGAAATCTTTTGATGTGTGCCGTATGATGCCGCCACGAAGCTTGATAATTTACACATTTTCAAAAAGTTACAAATATTGTGAATGCTGCCACAGCCAACCTTTGTAAATTCCAAATGGAGAGCATTTTAAGCAGGTGCAAGAAATTAGCACCGGCAAGGCTCTCGAAAAATGCAACAAGCGCCGGATCTTCATCAATTGTATCGAGCCGCCGTACCCAGTGTTGAAGCGTGGTACGGGGGATATCGTTAGCCTTTGCAAAATCTCGCTGGCTGGTATCCTGCCTACGGCTCAGGAAATCAACAACATTGGTGGCCACATCCTGCCTCGACCATTTGATTTTGGAGTTTGCATTTTGGGGAAAATCGTCGTATTGAGTATTCATAGCCCGGTTTGGTTGAAAATCCTTTCTTGAATAGATTGTTTTGGCGAATTTTCTATTCCCAAACCGGGCTCTTTTTGTCTACAATTTTCCTCATCCTTTTCAATTTTTAGTGAAATTAGGCAAGGGCTATGTGGCCGATGTTATAACCAAGCCCCTAATTTGATTAGATATTAAATTGGATTATTATCCATGATCAATCTCCCAATGATTCAATCAAATATTTATCTATTTTCAACACCCTGCAAAGAGTTTGAGCGTCTCTTACAAATTACAAATCCGAATAATGGGATATGCATCGGCATTCATGATAATGAATGCTTTTCCCACCAAGTGCCCAACAGCCCAGGGTGAGAGTACCAACAGAGTCAACCATTGTAAATATCTGTTTTAACGGTCAAATTCAAACTCTCCCAAGAAAACAATTCTTTTAGTTAAAGCAGCAGACGCTTGTGCTTGTAAATCCCCAATTTTCTAGAATCCAGCATGATTGACGACTTTCGAACCCTATTTGTTGCATATAGTTTTTTGAGGTTAATGCTTGCACTTTTCTGCCAATTCGTTTTTGACTGGTATCCATGACAGGCGTCATTTTTTCCATGAAACTGTTGCCGCCATCAACGCATTCTACAACAGGCCCCATGCCAATGCCCTATTCTATATTGCGTATGAGGATGCCCTTCTTGTCTCCTTCCGCTCCCAGAGCTGGATCGCGAAGATCGACCAAGCCACGGGCAACATCATCTATACCATGGAGGAATCCACCGGTATCAGCAAAGGGGTTACAGCAAACTTCTTCAACCTCAAGGCGGGAACCTGGATGAATAGCCAGGCCGTGCAATACCCACTTGATGAATCGGCGATGACCGCCGTTCAGATCTGGAAGGCGGTTGCGGCCAAGTACACATTTTCCATTGGGGATTTGGATGAGCTTGACGGCGGCAACGTTCTGATCTGCGCAGGAGGGCCGGATGGATTCGGGTCGGGTTCCGATTCCCCCCCACATGTCCTCGAAGTGAGTAACGCCACGCCCTCGAAAGCCCCGTGAGTGATGACGATGAGCAACTCAGTTTCCAGGGCCAAGAGAATCAGCTGGGAGAATTAAAAATGAACTGCCGGTGGTTTTCGGATTAGCCATAAATGAGCTAAAACCTCGATCACTTTCAAACCGAACGCTATTGAGTCGACTCAAAGTTTCCACACCACCTCTCCACACCACCTCTCCACAGTATCTCCACATTGAGTTGATACTGATTTAACAAACGGTAGAGCCGAAACCGAAATTGTTGGAGGTAAAGATTATGACAAATAAAACAAAAAGCTGGGTATACTTTTTATTATTGTTGGCAATTCTTACACAGGGGTACGTGGCCTTTGCCGAGGCTCCCGCATCACCAATGCTCTTCGTTTACCCTCAGGGTCAATCGATTGGTCTAAGCTGGACAGGGATTCAGAACGCCAAAGGTTACACGCTGTATTATGCACCTTATCCCGGAGGCGAGTATGTGGGCGAAGCGGATCTCGGGGATGTAAGAGAAATCTCCTTTGACTTGTGGCCCGGGGCGGCATTCTATGTGGCGCTCAAGGCCTACAACGAGGACGGCACCGGTGATTTTTCCAATTTCGAACATTTTACCATTGATTCCGATGAAACCGGAACCGGCGGCATAACCCTTTCCGCCGCCGGTCATCCGGAAAATACCCTGATGGCCGTTGTCGAAATCGAAACCCCGGAAGCGGCTTCGGTGTACATAGAATTCTCGGCCGAAAACGTTGAATCCCACCAAACAGCCGCCTCCCAATGGGGAACCCGCCACGAAATCACCGTCGCCGGCATGCGGGCGGAAACTACATACAGCCTCAAAGCCGTTGCGATATATGAAGACGGCACCCGGGCAACAAGCCAACCCGTAACGTTCACAACCGCCACCCTACCCGAAGGAGCCCCCACCGTCTCCCTTATTAGCAATCAAACCGGAAGTTCGGGCGGCATCACCTTTTTCGGGATAAGCCAGGGGCCTCAGGATGATTCGGACACACCGACCTACTGGGGTGTTGACGAGGCGGGGGAGATCGTCTGGTACCTCCACGGCGACACGAGCGCTTCGGGCACCTCTTTCATAAGAAAGGGCGGGACAGGGGAACTCCTGACCTTTGAGTCGAGCGCGATTCGAACGGTCGATGCGGCAGGGGAAACCGTTGCCGTAAACAACCTTCAATCCGCCGGCAGGTACCATCATGATGCCGTTATCCTTCCCAACGGAAACGTCATGGCGCTTACCAACGAAACCGGAACCTTCAACGGCGAATCCCTCACCGGCGACAGGATCGTGGAGCTCGATCCGGACGGGCGGGTGGTCTGGGAATGGTCGAGCTTCGACCACCTGGATACCGGGCGCTTTCCAGGCTCCCTTTCCAGAAACGAGTCAAGGGACGGCAGCCTGGACTGGTCCCATGCCAATGCCCTCTTCTACATTGCCGAGGAGGATGCCCTCCTTATCTCTTTCCGCTCCCAGAGCTGGGTCGTGAAGATCGACCATGCCACGGGCAACATCATCTGGATCATGGGCGAATGCACCGGCATCAGCCAGGGGTTTACGGCAAACTTCTTCACCCTCACGGCGGGAACCTGGATGAGCAGCCAGCATGCGCCCCTCGTCACCGACTCCGGCGAGATCCTGATCTACGACAATAGAAACGAGACGAACGGGTCCACCCTGAACAGCCGGGCCGTGAAATACATACTGGATGAATCGAATATGACCGCCGTTCAGACCTGGGAGGCGGTTGCGCCCAAGTATACATTTTCCCTTGGGGATGTGGATGAGCTTGACGGCGGCAACGTTCTGATCAGCGCGGGCGGGCCGAGCGGCCTCGGGCCGGGTTCAGATTCCTCCGCGCATATCCTCGAAGTAAACGACGCCGCGCCTTCGGAGACCCTCTGGGAGATCACGGTGGACAGCTCCGTTTACAGGGCCGAGAGAATCGGCTGGGCGGATTTTCTGGGCAGCTTCGAGTAACCCGTGCCATCGAGGGCTCCGAATAGATCATCGAGATCTCAACCATCATGCCCAACATTCAGTTAGAGCCCCCCTTGCCATGGAATGTTTTCCGCCAACATTGCCGTTGTCGTATTTCGGCATTATCAAATCCGGCCGGCTGAACTCGGATGTTTCATTCAGGAAGCCCGGTTAACATATTCCCAATTGTTATTAAGGAATGGGACAATTTCTTGACTTCCCAACGCACCATGATATTTTACCGTACGGGAGGATTGATTATGTCTGATACAACGAATAAGCAAGGGGAGCCGGCAAGAGAGGACATCGGAACCTATAGTGCCGCCGATATCAAGGCGCGTGCCGGTAAAATCATAGGAAACCCTGCCGGAAACGCTTTCGGCAAGGGTATGAACATGAAACGGCTCATAAATCGCAACCAGGCCAGGGAATTGAAATCGTATCTAACCAAGCGTGCCGCTCAACGCTTCAGGCCGTCACCCGCAAACACCGCCGGGAAAATTGGAGAATCCATCAAACTTCGTCGTATGGACCTCGGCATGACCCAAGTGGAACTGGCAAAGAAAAGCGGCGTCGGCTCCCGGTTTGTATCGGAGCTTGAGCGCGGCAAGAAGACAGCGGAACTTGGCAAGGTGCTGGACGTTCTCGACGCGCTCAACCTGCAACCGAGCCTTGGGGAAAGAGATTAGCGCATGCCCGAAACGCTGAACGTATGGTTTGAGCAACAGCTTGTCGGCCGCATCCTTCGTGTTGGCGGAACCCGCATGACCTTCAGGTACGACACGGACTGGCTCAAGACCGGTTCCCCTCTCTCCATGAGCCTCCCCCTGCGGGAAGCGCCGTTCAACGAGGAACTCACCTTTGCGTTCTTCGACAATCTGCTGCCGGAGGAGGCGACAAGAAAAAGCATATCGAACAAGGTCAAGGTATCGGAAGGAAATGTATTCGGACTTCTTGAGTTGCTTGGTGCCGATTGCGCAGGGGCTCTGTCCATCCTTCCCGAGGACGAGTCTCCACTGGAGAAAGCCGGCTACCAGCCCCTCACTGCCGACGAACTCGGTGAGCTGATAGCCGAAATGCCGAAACGCCCCTTGCTGGCCGGGGAAAGAGGTATCCGACTCTCCCTTGCCGGCGCCCAGAACAAATTATCCTTCGTTGTCATGGGCGGTGAATATTACCTCCCCATCAACGGGTCCGCCAGTACGCACATCCTGAAACCACCCGTTCCGGGACTGGAGGAGACGGTCGAAAACGAAGCCTTTTGCATGATCGTCGCCCGGACATTTGGACTTGATATTCCCCATGTGTTCATCACGGATACACTTCCGCGTGCATATGTCATCCAACGGTATGACCGCCTGGCGGATACCGAGGCGAACCGCTTCAAGCGCATCCATCAAGAAGATTTCTGCCAGGCCATGGGTGTGCCTGCATCATTGAAATACCAGCGCGAGGGCGGTCCCGGAACCGAGGCTTGTTTCGACCTTCTCGGCAACAGCCTGGACCCCGCAGCCGATCGTGAGAGGCTTTTCAACCTGATTGTGTTCAACCACCTCATCGGCAATGCCGATGCCCACGCCAAGAACCTCTCGCTTTTGTATTCCGAACCGTCCAAGCCGGTTCTGGCTCCCTTTTACGATATCCTATGCACAGGCGTGTACCCGAATCTCGATGAAAAGGCCGCCATGAAGGTCGGCGGCAAGTACAAGTTGGAACAGGCGTTGAAGCATCACTGGGTCAAACTCGCTTCCCAGGCCGGTCTTCGTGAGCAGGTCGGCCTCAATGCCATGATTCAACTGGCAACGCTTTTCATGGATAGCATTTCAATGGTTGCCGACCAGTTCGAGGAAGCATACGGAGAATCGCGAATCGTTAGAAGGATCTGTGACTTCTCCATGAAGCGTTGCGAGCGACTCTTAAAACGCCTCTGAAAAAGGGGGCAGATCTATTTATTCAAGACTTATGCTCCTGGACTTCTTATTCCCAAGATCCTCGAACAACCACGCCGGCCCGAATTTCTTGATATCCCTGTGGGCAACGATGAAGCAGGGTACTCAGGATCTCAGGGGAACCGCCGCCCTGATAAAATTGCCGGGCTTGATCATATCATCGGCCGGCTTGGATTCGGCAGGATGTGCGCCGCCCGCTCCCCCCCTGTGATTAAGGGTACCAAATCGAGATGCGGACAACGTGTCGCGTTGACTTGCCGATCATGTGATCAAGCCCAGATTGCCAATGATCACCCAATGCGCGCGCAAATGAACGGCCGGTGGAATTCAGATTTTCATTGCGCTTGAAAAGAAGCCCCCTTCTGATATAATCTGAACCGGCGAATTACTTAAAAATTGGCTGGTCGGTATAATCGGAACGGAGGTGTCCTTGATGTTTCGCCAAGGGAGGGAAAGGTGCCGGGGACGATGGGTGCCAAACAGAGTGCTTCTTTATGCCGCCCTGCTGATGATAATGGGGCCTATGGCGGCGAATGCGGGAGACGCCGGACCGGACAGCCGGCTCCTGTCGGGCAGAATCAGCGAAGCGGCCCTCACGCCCACACAAAACTGGCCGCTGCCCCCTTCGGGGCCACCGGGCCTGCGGGACAAGACCATCGTCTATATCGGTGAAGACCTGCGCAATGCCGGAATTCTCGGAGTCGGCGCGGGTGTGCGGGAAGCGGCGCAAAGCATGGGCTGGCAGGTTCGTTTCTTCGATATGGGAACAAACGATGGCCGGCGCGAAGCGGTTTTCCAGCGGGCCTTCGAGCTCCGTCCCGACGGCGTCATCCTCGGTGGCGGTGATGCCCTTGCCAATGCGCCCTTTTTAAAACCCTTTGATAATGCTGGAATCCCCGTCATCGGCTGGCATGTCGCACCGCTTCCGGGGCCCGTGGACAATACCTCGATCCAGCTGAATGTGGCCACCGACTCCATCGAGGTGGCAAAGGTGGCGGCACATTACGTGATTGCCGAATCCCGGGGCGGGGCCGGGGTCGTTATCTTTACCGACAGCCGGTTTGCCATCGCCATGAAGAAGGCCGACGTCATGGCGGAGATCATCAGGGACTGCAAGGGGTGCAGGCTCCTTGAAATCGTGGATCTTTCCCTGGACAGGGCCGGCGCATTGATGCCCGGGACAACGGAACGGCTTCTGGCGGAGCACGGAGAGAGCTGGCAGTATTCGCTGGCCATCAACGACCTTTACTATGACCATGCCGTTGCCGCGCTGGTGATGAACGCTCGCAAGCCCGATGGGCCGCCGGCAAATATTTCCGCAGGCGACGGCAGCCCCTCCGCCTTTTTGCGAATCCGGCACGCCAGCTACCAGAAGGCAACGGTTCCCGAGCCCCTGATTTTTCATGGTTGGCAACTTGTGGATGAGCTGAATCGTATACTCCAGGGCAAGCCCCCCAGCGGTTTCTCGACACCCCCGGCAGTCCTTACGGGGGAAAACATCCGGCCCCGGGGCGATAAAATTGACCTGTTCGATCCGGAAAACGGCTATCGCGATGCCTACCGGAAGATCTGGAAAAGGAATTAAAAACTTGAGATTCCCCCGGATTTACTCCATCCAGGCAAAGCTTTCCATTGTCTTTCTCCTGATCGCCGGCGTCATCGTCTGCAGCGGGGCACTGTCCGTTTACGTCTCCAAACGCCACCTCTCTTCGACCCAACTCTTTGCCGAAAACATCATCCCCCGGATACAGAGAACAAACGAGCTTCAGCAGACGGCCTCCCGGGTGAAGAGCTATTCCAGAGAACTCTCCCAGGCGACCACCCGGGCCGGCCTGCATCTGGTATACTCCGACCTGACGGTGGTGCTCACCCGCATGGAAGATCTCACCGCAACGATCTCCAACGATGACAGCGGCATGGACATCGTGTCGCTGAACTTCCTGAGCCAGGCCATCCGCAGCCAGGCACAGCTCGTCTTTCAGCTCAAGGCCCAGCTGCTGGGATTGGTGTCGGAGCAGCGGGCCGATGTCGGCGGGATACGGCGGGACCTGCTTGAATTAATAACGCCGTCTTTGTCGCTGGATCATTATCCCGCCCTTGAAAACCGGGCGCCCATGCATGATCTCCTGGAACAGTTCGTCTTCCTGATGGAGAAACTGGACAAGCCCTCCATCACCCTGGAGGACATTGATCGGTTAAGAGTCGATTTTAAAGCGGCAGGCAGGCTTTTGTTCCCACCACCATTCAAGGACCGCCAGCCAAATGCCGCGGCGGATGTCCGGCCGGCGTTGGACGGAATCATGGAACAGGTGGACCGGATGTTCGCGGCAAAACGGCAATCCACTGAAACAGTAAAGATAATCGGTCGTCATATCGGCACCCTGGATGAGCTGACCGACCGCTTGATCCGGCTGACGGAACGGTATATCGACGGGGTCCGCGACGGGTTTCGAAAAAATGCGGACCGGCTCCTTGAGGGGGAAAGGGTAAATATCAATCTGATGTCGGGGGTTCTTTTGCTGTCGATTATTATGCTGTTCCTGCTGCACCGGCAAATTATCGTCCGGGGATTCGGGAACCGCCTGAGCATGATCAGCCGGGCAATGGGACAGGGAGCGGTGGGCGGAAAAGATCACCGGCTGCCCCTGAAAGGCCGGGACGAGATCGCGGATATGGCCCGGGCGGCTGGAGAACTCCTTGAAAAGGCGGAAAAACTCAGGGAACTGGCAACGATCGACGAGCTGACCCGGGTCCATAACCGCAGACGCTTTTTCCAGCTGGCGGAAAAAGAGGCGAAACGGGCAGCCCGGAAACAGGAACCGGCCGTTGTTCTGATGCTTGACCTCGACCATTTCAAACGGATCAACGATACCTGGGGACACGATTTCGGCGACAGGGTCCTCCGTGAATTTGCCGGGGCCTGCAGCCGGGTGACGCGGGAGGTGGACCTGTTTGCCCGCTACGGTGGAGAGGAGTTTATCCTGCTGATGCCCGAGACATCGTCCGAGGCCGGGTCGGCAGCGGCAAAGCGCCTCCTTGCGACAACGGCTTCCCTCGGGCTTGTTACGGATTCCGGCATGCGGGCGCCGGTGACGGTGAGTATCGGCATGGCGGAAACCCCGCTGGGCACAGAGGAGATCAAGGAGGCGATAAAAAAGGCGGACACCGCACTCTACAGGGCTAAAAAAAAGGGACGAAACAGGGTTGAGGTATACGGGGAAACTGCTTCACCCGGCAACTGATGCTCCAAAAAGCCGATTCTTACGCGCATATCCTCGAAAAGAGCCTCGCCGCGCCTTCGGAAATCCTCCGGGAGATCACGGCGATCAGCTCAGTTTTCAGGACCGGGAAAATCGGTTGGGCGGATTTCCCGGACAGTTCCCATTAACCCGCCGCTTATACGGTCATATACCCCGGTTGAATTAACCTTCAATGTATTCCATCAAGGCTTTACGGGCAGTGGGGGTGTTCCATTCCCTTGGTCCGAGAATTTTATGCCGGAGCACGCCCTCCTTGTCGACAATATAGGTTTCGGGAACCCCGGTCAGGCCGTATGCCTTGCCGATTTTGCCATCGGGGTCCAGGAGGATGGGGAAGGTAAGCTTCAGCTGGTCGGCATATGCGGCCGCCGTTTCAGGCTTGTCGTTATAGAGGATGGTCAGCATCTTGAATTTGCCTTCGGGCATGGAAACGTGGAGCTTCTGCATGGAGGGCATCTCGCTGCGGCAGGGAGGACACCAGGTCGCCCAGAAGTTCACGAAAACCACCTGTCCCTTGAGGTCGGAGAGTTTCCAGGTCTTTCCCTTCATATCCACAAGCGAAAAGTCGGGGGGTATCCGGCCCACTTCCGCGATTCTTTCCTCCTTACCGCATGAGGCAAAAAGCAGCATCATGCAGAGCAACACAACCGGTACAATTCTTCTTATCATGAGTATATAGTTCTCCTGGTTCTTATGGACCGGCGCCGTTTCATGGGTAATGTCCCGGCCCGGTATTCGTTCAATTGTCCTGGTAGAGCCCAGGGAATTGTGCAACGCCACAATTCACCCGCCGTCCGCATTCCTTAAAACAAAACCGGTTGATAAAATCAAACCCTTAAAATCCGGGACATTTGCATGTTGACGGGAAGGTATTGATTTTATATATGTTTATTTTTTTACTATTAGGAGGCAATGCCATGATAAAAATATCCGATTTACCCTGTTTCCCCACCCTCCGGCGCGCCGCTCTCTCCCTTTTGCTCGTGCCGTTTTTTTCCATCCTGATACTCTGCCCCGGGCCTTCATGGGCAAAGGAGAAGATCACCATCGCGGCCCTGACCTTTATCTCCTCCTCCCCCCTCTTTATCGCCCAGGAAAAGGGCTATTTCCTGGACGAGGGGCTGGACGTCGAATTCAAGTTCTTCAGGGCGGCCCAGCCGGTTGCCGTGGCCATTGCCTCGGGGGATGCGGATTTCGGTGTCACCGCGTTTACCGGCGGTTTTTACAATCTTGCCGGCCAGGGTGGGCTCAAGGTGATCGGCGCCCAGTTCAGGGAGATGGAGGGCTATGACGGCTGCGCCGTGCTGGCATCCAACAAGGCATATGAAAAGGGGTTCGATTCTCCGGAAAAGTTCGCGGGCCATACCTTTGCCATGACCCAGGTGGGTTCCTCCTTTCATTACATGATCGGGCAGGTGGCGGACAAGCTGGACATTCCCCTTAAGCAGATCAGGCTCAAGCCCCTTCAGTCGGTTCCCTCCATGATCGGTGCTCTCAAGAGCGGGCAGGTGGATTCCATGATCATCGTTCCCCATATCGCAAAGGCCCTGGACAAGGCGGGGGCCGCTAAAATCATCGGCTGGGTTTCAGATTATGCGCCCTACCAGGTGGGGGGCCTCTTTACCTCCACAAAGAATGTCGAGAAAAGAAGGGACGTGGTGGATAAGTTCGTTCGCGCCTACCAGAGGGCGGCAACGGATTACCACGGGACCATGAACAAGCTGGACGAAAACGGCAAACGGGTGTTCGGCCCCGACGCGGAACCCGTTGTCGAAATGATCAACAAGTATGTTTACAAGGGAAAACCCGCCGGTGAAAAGATCAAGGCCGGCGCGGTTTATATCGATCCCATGGGGCGCCTGGACGTGGGGGATGTGTACAAGCAGATCGAATGGTACAAGGCGCAAAAGATGGTCAGGGCCTCGGTGGATGCCGACGAAATCATCGACACAGGATTTATCAAGGGGCATTACAATCTGCCCAAGAACCGGTAAGGGACACGGAACACAATAAATACACAACAAATCCCAATGGACACGAGTAGCATGCCGTCTTAGGTGACCAATGTGTGTGTATTTTAATAATTCCATGCGCCTAAGCGGATAGGTGGCAGGACAGGAAACCATGGAACTGATCATAGAAAATATCTCCCACCAATATAAAGGACTCCGGGTTCTCGAGGGGATCGACCTTTCGGTGCCGCCGTCCGAAACCCTCGCGCTGATCGGGCCTTCGGGATGCGGCAAGTCAACGCTCCTGAGCATCGCCGGCGGCCTCCTTGCCCCCACATCGGGAAAGGTGAAGCAGGTGGGCGAAGTCCCTTCCGGGTGCCTCAACCCCCTCACCTTCGTGTTTCAGGATTTTGCCCTGCTGCCCTGGGAGACCGTGGCGGGAAACGTGGCCCTTGCCCTTTCACCCCACGGCCTTGCGCCAGGGGAGATAAAGGAGCGGGTGGACGAGGTGCTTGCCCGCACGGGGCTTTCGGATTTCGCGGATGTTTTTCCCAAGCAGCTTTCGGGCGGGATGCGCCAGCGAGCCGGAATCGCCCGCGCCCTTGCCGTGAGGCCGGCGGTGCTCCTTATGGACGAGCCCCTGTCGGCCCTGGATGCCCAGACCCGGGAGCTCCTGATGGATGATTTTCTTGATCTCTGGCTGAAGGAGCGCACCACCACCATCTATGTGACCCACAACCTCCACGAGGCCCTGCGCCTTTCGGACCGGGTGGCGGTGATGACAAGGAGGCCCGGCCGCATCAAGGAAATGATCCCCATCGGAATCCCCCAGCACGAACGGACAACAACCGCCGGACAGGCCGAGCTCGCCCTTCTCCACGATCGACTTTGGGACCTGATCCGCGAGGAGGCCAGATTGGCGGATCGGGAACTCTCGAGTCACGGGGGGGGCCATGCCTGATCACAAAAACCCCTTGCGAACTCAGAAGGGCTTAAACGGTTCAAACCAAGCCTCGCCAAGGGATGCGACCTTGTCCGGCTCAAAACAACCCACGAAAACGGAAACGGCCTTGCCTACTTCAGAACCACTCACGCCGACGGAGAGAGCTTTGCCCGACTCAAAACACCCCTCGCAAACGGAAACGGCTATCTCCGCTTCCACTCCCCCCTCGGAAACGGTCCCGTTCCGGGGAACCGGCTTCGAACCGGGCGAGCTCCGGGCGGCCCCCTGGATCGTGTTCACGGCGGTCTTCCTTCTCTGGGAGGCGGGCAGCCGCACCGGCGTGATCAATCCCATGATGCTGCCGAGCCCCTCCCAAGTGGGCGAGTCCCTGTGGTCCCTGGTGGAAAGCGGTGAGTTGTGGCGCCATATCGCGGCATCCCTCTACCGCATGATCATGGGATGGAGCCTCGGCACCTTCTTCGGCCTCCTGACGGGGCTTGCCGTGGGCATGTTCACCCTGCCCCGGGCGGCGGGCCTCCCACTTGTGAACGCCCTCTTCCCCATTCCAAAGATCGCCCTTTTGCCGCTTTTTATTATCTGGTTCGGCATCGGCGAGCCCTCCAAGGTGGCCACCATCACCTTCGGAGTCTTTTTTCCCACGGTGATCAACACCTATTGCGGCGTGGACAACGTGCCCAGGAGCCTGATCCGCATGGGGCAGTCCTTCGGGCTCTCCAGGATTGCCATCGTGCGCCGGATCGTGCTGCCCGGGGCCATGCCGGGAATCCTTGCGGGCTTCCGAATCTCCGCGTCCATCGCCATTATCCTGCTGGTGGCGGCGGAGATGATCGGGGCCGAGTTCGGTATCGGCGCGCTGATTCTATCGGCGGGCAACCTGATGCAGACGGACCTTCTGCTGGCCGGGGTACTCTTGCTTTCGCTTCTGGGGCTCTCCATCGGGTGGTTGATCACAAGGATTGAAAGGTGGGTTCTGCGGTGGCGCTAACAATCAAGATTAACGGATGCTGTTGATGGGAACAGATTCCGCAGTGGTGCTTGTACTCGTGCCAATGAGTGCTTTCCCGCCCAAAAGGGAAATGAAAAATCACCGGCCCACTACCCGGCCTGAAGTTACAAACATTTGAGGAACAATCAACTCATATGAAAACCGCGGCCCAATCCAGATGAGCAGGTCGTTACAGCCGGGCACCGCCTCTCAAACAGATCTTTACAACCCCGTTTTATACTGGTACATTTTTGTGAAACCACGGGCGACCCGGCCAACAGGGTTTTATCCAACACCTCCTTGATATTCTTGTGACACCGCTCAAAGACATGGAATCGTGAAACGCGGCCCGCGCCCTACTTCCGCCGGGGAGCAGCGGTTAAAACCTCATACGTTTTTCAGGCTCCACACACAAGGCTGCAATCACACCACAATAAAGGGATATCAATCATGGGAGAGAACAGGAAGATTGTTTTTTCGTTTGACGACGGCCCCGCTCCTGTCGGAGCACTCAAATCCATATTGGCGGCACTGCAAAACAATGGCGTCAAAGCCGAATTTTACGTTCTCGGCAATGAAGTAAAGAAGCACCCGGGTGAGGTACGGTTAATCTCCAAGCAAGGGCACAGAGTTCAAAATCATTCCTGGAGTCATCCAAATTTAGCGACGGCAAAAGAGGACAAGGTGAGGTCCGAACTTGAAGAAACGCAGAAAATAATCAAAGAGGTAACCGGTATAAGGCCGACAAAAGTACGCCCGCCGTACGGTGCCGGTGGATGGCCGAAAAACCATGACCCCGAACTCGCAAGAGTCGCGCGAAACCTTTCACTGACCATTCACAACTGGGATATTGATACCGAAGACTGGAAGGCGCCAAGGGGTATTGGCGCTGAAAAAATAAAAATGATTGAAAAGCAACTCGATCGTAAAAAGGGGAAGCTTATGCTCAATGTGCTGATGCATGTACAAAACGAGACGGCGCGTGATCTCCCGGTTTTCATAAAACACCTGAAAAACTCCGGTTTTACGTTTTCGGCGCCGGTAAACTGAATCAACATGGTAAAGGAGAGGCATGCCGTGATTCGTCGCATGTTGTACATATTGTTTTTCAGTGCTTTTCTGGCGGGTTGCCTTGCCGGCTTGCCGTCCATGGAAAATGCCGGCACAAGCTACAGGCACGGTAAAGACTACGCCAGCCTTGAGGTGATTTACAAGAACATGTCCAGGGGAATGCACCGCAAGGAGATCGAGCGCCTGTTGGGCGAGCCGGATTATTCCCCGACAGACGGCCAATACTATTACTCTTCCACCCGGACGGTATATTCAGAGAATCAGGATCGTGACGTTGCCGTGGGCCTGGTCGTTGACTACCGTGACGAAAAAGGCACGGTTACAGCCAGGCTCCATGAATTCCGGCTGGGTCCCATAGGTGAGTAACCCCCACACCCCGATCGGCCGGGGTGCTCTTTTTTGTCTCGTTCCCGGGAGCCTTATCCGCATGGGGCAGTCCTTCCGGCTCTACCGGACGGCCATTGTGCGCCGGATCGGGCGGCCCAACCCGCAAGGGGAAAACCGCCCTTTCCTGCTTAAACCTTTTTCAAGAAACAGGTTTTAAGAACGATGGTGGTTTTCCCTTCCCGGCATTCCACCTCCGTATCCTTTGAGGTGAGGCGGATCTTCTTGAACACCTTGCCCCTTTTCAAGTTGATGGACGAGCCCTTCACCTTGAGGTCCTTGATGAGCTGAACGGCGTCTCCGTCGTCCAGAACCGCGCCGTTGCTGTCTTTTGTATCCATACGTACCTTTCCCGATATCATCGGTTGTCGTTTGTTATTTCCAACATCGCAAAACCACTATCAAAACAAACGCAGGAAGTAAACGCCGGAGGGAACGGCTCCCACCGGCGTCACACACAGCGAATCAATACCTGAAACTCACACCGCCCGACATCCCCCGCCGTTCCTGAACATTATCTCCCCCATGCATATTGCCCAAGAAATGAGGAATACCTTGACATCATCACCGAGCGCGGAAATAATGAAACAGCGAAGTTCACATATGGGAAAACGATGCTCAGGCATCCGCATAACAAATAGGGGGGTCATATCTCATGCGCTTCATACTGTATGCCCTGCTCGCCATATTCATATCGGTTCCGTCGGGTTTTGCCGATTCCACATCCGGGGCCGGCCCCACCGAACTCACATTTTTGAACTGGTCGGAATACATGGACCCGGCATTGATCGAATCGTTCGAAAAGGAATACAACGTCGATGTCAAGGAGCTGTTTTTCGAAACGGATGAAACCAAGGAGGAGATGATACTCGCCTCGGGCGGCAAGGGTTTTGATGTGGTACTCAGTTCCGGGATGCCCGTTTCAAGCTACATCAAGCAGGGCTGGCTTGCCAAGCTCTCGGAAGCCGAGATCCCCAACATGAAACACGTCGATCCCCGCTGGAGAAACGCCAAGCCGGAGATTTCGGATTATGTCGTTCCATACGTCTGGGGAACCACGGGAATTGTCTACCGGCGGGATCTCCTCAAGCGGGAGATCAAAAGCTGGCTCCAGTTTTACCGTCCCGAGGAGGATCTGCGCGGTAAAATCGTCACCATCAAAGACTCAGCGGAAATCGTCGGCATGGCCCTCAAGGCCCTGGGGTATTCCATGAACTCCGAGGACAGAGGTCATTACGCCGATGCAAGGGAGCTCCTGTTCGCCCAGAAACCCTATATCCTGGAATACTCCTACGTGGCATTGAACGATGAATCGTCACTGCTCACCGGCAAAACATGGATGGCCATGGTCTACAACGGCGACGGCCTGATCCTCCAGCAGAAACATCCCGGGATCGTGTTCACCATTCCAAGGGAGGGGACGGCACTCTGGGTCGATTACCTAGTGGTCATGGATCAATCAAATAATAAAAAAGCGGCATACCAATTCATCAACTTTCTGAATCGGCCTGAAAACGCGGCACGGCTGGCCGAATACCTCATGTTCGCAACTCCCAACACTGAAGCGAAAAAGCATCTTTCCTCCGAGCACTTGAACAACAAAATGATCTACCCCAACCGGGCCGCCCTGGAAAACTCCGAAGTCGAAACGCAGCTCTCACCGAGAATCGAGAAGTTGCGAAGAACCATTTTTTCCGAAGTGATCCATTAGCGTGCCCCATGAAGATCCAGAACAAGATATTCCTGTTGCTGTTGCCGCTGATTGTCGGCCCCATCTGCCTTGTGGGATGGGTCGCGTACGGCCGCCTCCAGGTTCGGTCTCAAACGGCATTGAAAAACCAGATGCTCTCCTCCACGAACTCGGCCGTCATTCAACTGCAAAGCAAAATCAACACCGCCGAGGCCAACATTGTCCTGTACGCCCAGTCCGAACAGGTTTCGAATTTTCTGCGCACAAAGGACGAGTCCCAGCGCTATACCATCATGCTCACTCCGCTTCTGCGACTTTTTTCCACCTACCAGAAAACGTTCAGTGAATATAACGAGATCCGTATCATCGCGCCGGACGGGTACGAGGACGCCCGCTTCAGCACCAGCAGGGCCGTGAACAAAACAGATTTTGAAGACCGCAGCCCGTTCTTCCTGGAGGCATCCCGGTCCAGCCGGCGCACCCTGACCACCTTTTTCAGGAACCCGGATATCGACGCATTCAACATGCTCGTTTCCCACAGGGTGGAGCTCAGGGACGACACCCGCAGTCCGGTCACGGCCTCCCCCGAACTCAGGGGGTACCTCGTGCTCACCATATCCCTGGATTTCCTCCAGCGTCAGGTGGAAACCATCAGGTTCGGAGAAAGGGGAACCCTCTTTTATACGGATGAGAACGGAAAGGTGCTCTTTCATCCGGATCGATCACGCATTGACGACGTACTGCCCTCCTCCTATTTCCACGCTTTGAAGAGCGCCGCTGAATCAAACGAGGACCTCTCCCTCATTGAAAACGATAACGACCGGATTTACGCAACGGGTCGAAAGGTTCATCCGAAACTCCACCTCTTTTCCACCCTGCCCCCGGATGAATACAATCAGGCCGGAAAGGCCAGGTGGACGCTGCTGCTTTTCAGCGTCATCTCCCTTACGGCCGTTGTCATCTTCGGGGCGATCCTCACCATCATCAACATTCAGGTGCTGATCCCCCTGGGAAAATTGAACCGGGCCGTGGAGGAACTGGGGGCGGGGAAGCTGGATTCAAAGCTGGTCATCCACAGGAACGACGAGATCGGAAAACTCTCCCTCGCATTCAACGACATGGTGGGAAAACTCCGGGAGGTCACCGTCAGCCACGATTACGTGGATGCCGTACTGGAATCCATGGGGGATTCCGTGCTGGTGCTTTCCCCCGACGGCGGGATAAAGAAGGCAAATGTCGGCGCCTGTGAGTTCACGGGCTATAAGAAAGGTGAACTGCTCGAAAAGACCCTCCACGACCTGTTTCCCGACTGGGACCGGGCTCCCTTGAAGAGGGTCGCGGGGGGCGCGGAAACCGTGAAACTGGAAAAGCACATCACTCGAAAAAGCGGGACCCGCTCCCCCGTGCTCATCTCCACATCCTCCATGTCCCACTCGAAAAACTCGGACGACATCATCTGCGTAATCCACGACATAACCCACCGGATCAATGCGGAAAAAGAGAAATTCGAGGCGCAGAAAACCGCCGCCGAACAGGCAAAACAGGCCCTGGTGGGAAGGGTCGCCGGGAAGATGGCCCACGATTTCAACAATGTACTGAGCATCATCATGGGTAATGCCGAACTGGCCATGGACGACTGCCGGGAACGGGAAACCCGAAAGACCCTGGAACTGATTTTTCACCAGTCCATACGGGGAAAAAACCTCACCAAAAACCTGATCGCCTTTGCAAAGAGCCAGGAGCCCAAGCACGAATTCTTCAACATCGATGAGAAGATCGAGTTTGTACTCAACCTCATGCAAAAGGACCTTTCCGGAATCGAGCTCACCCGGGAAAGCGGCGCGGGTGGACAGGAGATCCTTGCCGACCCGGGAATGATCGAACATGCCCTCGTGAACCTGATCCAGAACTCGATCCATGCAACCGGAACAAAGGCCGGCCCCGTGATACACATCGCCTCCCGCATTTCGGGGGAACGGATCCGTATCGAAATCGAGGACAACGGATGCGGAATAGCGGACGAGCACCTGAAGCATATTTTCGAGCCCTCGTTTTCCATGAAAGGTTCCCGGGACACGGCACGTTCCTACAGGAGCGACATCAAGGGCACCGGGTATGGGCTGGCCAACGTGAAAAAATATATCGCCCAGCACAGTGGAAGCATATCGGCTGAATCCGAGTTCGGCGCATGGACCCGCTTCACCATTTCCCTGCCGGTGGTGCGCAAGACGCTCACCCGCGAGGAGAAACTGGAGATCGCGGCAGCCGGCATGCAGTCCGGAAAAACCATTCTCCTTGTCGAGGATGAGCCCTCCATCGCCAACGTCCAGAACAGGATACTCTCGGGCAAGCCCTGCCTGCACAGCGTGGACATTGCCCCCGACGGGAAAACGGCCGTGGACCTTTTAAAGGGAAACACCTACGACCTCGTAAGCCTGGATCATGTCCTCCCCGGCGACCTGAGCGGGCTGGATGTATACAACAACCTCAGAAAAGAGAACGGTTCCGTTCCCGTTCTTTTCATTTCCGGAAACCTGGATTTCCTGAAGTCCATCAAGCGCCTCAAGCAGAACGATCCACTGATCGATCACCTTGCAAAGCCCTTTCGGAACAAGGAGTTCGTGAACCGCATCAACAAGCTGCTGGAAAAAGCCGACCACACAACTTGACGACAACACCCCGAACCTGAAAGGCCTGTGCCCCGCTTCACTCGCCCCGCACCGCAGGGCGAAATCTCCGGTGATGAGCATCACCGAAACGAAAAAAAAGACCACGTTGATTATGTTGATTTTTCCCCGGTTTCATGCCTGCCCCCGCCCCGCCTTGCCGGCGAAATGATTCATGTATATGATTCCTCCCGCCGCGATGCGGTGTCCCGTGCCGTTCAGGGGGAAGCGGGAGATCATGCCCACTGTTCTCCCATGTCGAATAATGCCTCGATGACTTCGGGGGGCGCCGGGCGGCTGAACAGATATCCCTGGACCTCCCCGCAACGGTGTTCCCTTAGAAATTCAGCCTGCTTTTCGGTCTCCACCCCTTCCGCGATGAGTCTCAGCCCCAATCCGTTCGCCATGGCGATGACGGCCGATATGATGGCCTGATCTCCCTTGCCGTCGGGACCGTCAATACCGGATACAAAGCTGCGATCAATCTTCAGGGAGTCGATGGGCATCTCCTTGAGGCGGCTTAAACTCGAATAGCCGGTGCCGAAGTCGTCGATGGCGATTCGAACCCCGGCCTCCTTGAGGGATTGCAGTATGGAACGGATTTGGGAGGGGTTCCCGGCAATCAGGCTTTCGGTGATTTCCACCTCCAGGATCTCGGGGGGAAGCCGCGTCTCCGCCAGGATGGCCTGCACCGTTTCAAGAAAGCCGGGATGGATAAACTGGTTCACGGATACATTGACGGCCATTCCCAGCAGCGGAAGCCCCGCATCCAGCCAGTTTTTTGCCTGGATGCACGCGCAGCGCATGACCCATTCACCAATACACGGAATCATACCGTTCTCTTCGGCAATGGGAATGAAGTCGACGGGGGGAACCTTTCCCAGGCTGGGATTTTCCCAGCGAATCAGGGCCTCCACGCCCCGGATCCGATTGGCGGCAAGATCATATTGCGGCTGATAGTGGAGCGAAAATTCACCCAGTTCGCAGGCGCGGCGAAGGTGGTTTTCAATGGTCAGGCGTTTCAGGGCCGAGGCATTCATGGACTCATTGAAGAACCTGAAGGAGTTGGGAGCCCTGCGCTTGGAAAAACACATGGCCTGATCGGCGTTCTTTAGCAGGGTTTCGGGATCCTCTCCATCTTCCGGGTAGACCGCGATGCCGATACTCGGCGTGACCAGAACCTCATGGGACCCCAGTTGCAGGGGGCGTGAGAGTTGCGCGATGATCCGCCGCGCCACCAGCCCGGCATACTCCTCCCTTTCAACGGCCGGCAGGATCACGGTAAACTCGTCTCCCCCCAGCCGTGCCGCCATCGTGCTTTCGACCTTTTCGGAATATCCGGTTTCACCCGAATCAAAGGCGTCCGGTTCGCCAACCGGGGGATCATGCATTTTCCCCGACAGTTCGGGAGGGGCGTTTCCGTCATCAACCGCTTTGTCCATACCCCGGCTGTATGCGGATCGGGTGACCCAATCCGATGTCCTGAGGCACCGATTGAGCCTTTGGGCGGTGATCTTCAGCAACTTGTCGCCGATGGAGTGGCCCAGGGAATCGTTGATCCGCTTGAAGTTGTCCAGATCGATGTAGAGCAGCGCCGTTTTGAGGTTGTCCCGGGCCGCCCGCCCCAGGGTCTGTTTCAGGCGCTCGATAAACAGGGAGCGGTTGGGAAGGCCGGTCAGGTCGTCGAAATAGGCCAGTTTATTGAGCTTTCCCCTGATGTCGTTGTGGAGCGCCCACTTGCGGGTCAGCGCGTGGCCGAGTTGAAGCACCTCCAGGTTGTCGAAGGGTTTTTTCAGGATCAGCAGGTTGTCCGTTTCCCCCAGCTCCCGGTTGATCTCCTGAAAGGAGTAGTCGGCATATGCCGTGCAGAGGATGACCTGAAGGTCGGGGGAAGCCTTCCACAGGTGACGGACGGTTTCCACCCCGTCCCATCCGGGGGGCATGCGGCCGTCCACGAAAGCGAGGGCGTAGGGGCGGTTTTCCGTTTCCGATTGCAGGACCATCTCGTATCCCTCCTTGCCCTGAAAGGCGCAATCGATCTGGAACGGGGTTGAAACGTGGCTTGCGGCTTCGGAGCCGAACAGGGCCGAGTCGAGTTCGTCGAGGTCATTGTCCGGCGCGGACGACCCGAGGAGTATTTTTTTAAAATCCTGGTGAATCGCCGAGTTGTCGTCGATGATCAGAATTCGGAAAGGCTGTTCGCCGGCGGTATGCATCATGCTTTATTCCCCGTGACTCTTTTTGGGACGGCAGGGCAGCTCCAGTGTAAACAGGGCGCCCCTGCCGGGTCCGTCGCTCGCAGCGCTCAGGCGGCCCCCCAGGTCCCCGGCGGCAAGGGCGCCGCTGTGAAGCCCGAACCCGTGTCCCGATCTTCGAGTCGTGAATCCGTGTTGAAATATTTTAATCAGGTTCTCTTTTAGAATCCCCACCCCATTGTCCGCGACCTGCATGCTGATCCGGTTTTCACCGGAGCTGAACAGGTGGAGAGAGATGCTTCGCTCCGGCGCTTCCCCGTTGGGGGAAACACGCTCGCAGCAGGCATGCTTGGCATTATTAATCAGGTTCAGCAAAATCTGCAGCACCTTGTGCTTATCCACAAGGATGGGGGGCACCGTTTCGTAGTTCCGCCGGATGTCGATCCCGTGACGGGCCAGGGAACCGGCGTTAAGGGTCAGGGCGTCCTCCATGAGCCGTTCCGGGGGCAGTTTTTCCATTACCCCGGAAACCCGGCCGTAGGTCTGCTGCATGGTGACGATCTCCTTGATATGATCGACGCGCTCGTACAGGGCCCTTGCCTCGTCGGTGAGCAGTCGATGCTCTTTGTCCATCACAGCGGCCAGGGAGCCGAGATACTCGGGCACGCGAACACCCCGGGGATCCTTGGTAAAGAATCGCCCCAGATCGTCCTTTTCGGCCGTCACCAGGTCGGCCAGCCGGGCGATGTTTCCCATTCGGGAGTTTCGGAGCTGGTCCACGATCAATGTGCAGGATACGTTCACGCTGTTCAAAACGTTGCCCACGTTGTGGAGCACGCCGGTGGCCACCTCCGCCATGCCCGCCGCCCGGGATGCCTCGATCAGGGAACTCTGGGTTCGGGCAAGCTCCGTGAGGGCCTGCTCCTTTGCCGCCACCTGGGTTTCGAGTTCCCGGGTTCGCTGCCGGACGCGCTGCTCCAATGTATTCCTTGTATCCTGAAGGGCTTCGGCCATGACGTTGACGGACCGGGCAAGGCTTCCCAGCTCATCTTCCCGGTTGATCTCCGTCCTCACGGAAAGATCCCCCCCCGCGATGATCCGCACCATCTCCTGGAGCCGTAAAATGGGCTTCACCAGCATCCTGGCGTTCAAAATGGAGACCAGCAGGCTGAGAATGGCGCACTGCAACACCCACAGCAGGGTGCTGCGATAGATGAGCTGAACACTCTTATTGTAATTGTCCAGGGAGAGCCCCACATGAATCCAGCCCCATTCGATGCCGGAATATCCGAAGGGTTCGGCATGGTGAAACACCGGCCGGTCGTAGAGCGGGGTGTTGGAGACGGCGTTGTAAAACTCTCTCTTGGCGGGCTTCCAGAACGGCCCCACATCGGGGTTGACCGCCCAGTGACCTTGCCGGGTCACCATCGAGAATCCGTCGTTTCTCATGACGATCAGGAAGACAATATCCTTGTCCCCGTCCAGCAGGGTCTGGCAGGCCATGACCACACTGGCGTAGTCCTCGTTGATGGCGGCCCCCGCAGCAACGTCGTGGAGGGACACCGCCACGCTGTTGGCCTTGGATTCCCGGTGTTTGAAGAGCAGTTTCTTCTGTTGGGGGATGGTGAGCAGGACAAATGAACAGAGGGTCACCATGGCCACGAGCCAGGTGATCAGGGCGATGCGAAGTGAGATCCCCATGCCGTTGACGGCGTTCAACAGTTTTTTCCCCTTGCCCGTGATCCGCCCTTCGGTAAATGCCATGATATTAATTACCCGCTTTTGCCGGCCTGGATTCGGCAATGCGCCGCCCATGCAAACGATTCGCTTCTCCGGCATCCGGTCCACTCCCCCGGGCCGCCTCGCGATACGCTTTCAAGTGGGCGATGGTTGGTTCCATAATGGAAAACCGATGTTTCTCTATGTGTGAACTGCGGTAAAAGGCAAGAATCTGTTTCCCCCTTTCACTCATGTGCAGTATCCTTGCAGCCGCCGCCATTTTTCGCGTGACCGATCCCTTTTCCGAGGTCTTGAATACCATGAGAATGGGGATCAAGGGAGGGGACTGAGCCAACACAAGGAGCTCGGATTTCAACTGCGGATTGAGTTCACAGGCAAGATCGAACGACTGCCGCCTCACCAACACCGCCGGAGCCTGACCGAAGAAAACCTCCAAAAGCCCCTTGGACGGGTTGCCGATGGAGACCCAGCGCCCCGCAGCAAGGGGGGACGCATCAGCCAGCAACGACTTCAACCAGGGTCTGGCCAGGATCGTCCAGCCGGTATCGTGGATCTGGATTTTTGCTTTCTTAAGATCCTCAACCGCTTTTATGCTTCCTTTCCTGTGGACGATCACGGCATAGTTGACTTCATGCCGCGTTCCCTGAACGGTCAGGTATGCATGTTCCGGCGTCAATGCCAGTTGTTCCATGTCTATGGGCGTCAACACGAAAGCGTCGGCTTTCTTCAGGCAGGATGCGGTTTTCTCCCTGTCAAAGGAGTCAAAGACCTCTACCTCTCCCGTCACCTCGAAGTTGTTTGTACTCCCCACCAGCTGCACCCATGATTTGATGGCGCTGATATACTCATTGTGGTTGACCATTCCGATGGCGCGCTGGGACAGGGCAAAGCGAAACAGTTTCGGTTCCGGTGTATCGCCTGCAAACGAAGAGGGGCCGCCGCAAAGGAGGATCCGGGCGAATATCAGGGCGGCAACGGCCCACGCCGCGCGGCGGCATTTATTATACTTCATCATCTCTTCCCGCCGTTCGTTCGGAGGTCTCCGGGGACTCCCCGGCCAGGCGCGGCATCGGTTCTTTTCCCGGGTACGTCATATCTCTTCCAGCGCCTTGAGAATCCCGGTTCCCACCACCTTTTCCAGTCGGGATCGAAGCGCCGCATGATCATACCCCGCCTTATAGTGCCTGGCGCTCATCAGGGATTCCATCAACTGGGCACGGATCACCTTTTCCGTGTCCACCAGCTCATGCTGATAGGCCCGGATATTCAGGTCCCGGTTTTCAACGGCCGTCAGCATGGCCGAACGGGTTTCCCGCCGGGAGGTCTCGGCCGCCTCCAGGCCGAGGAAGGTGTCTCGAATCTGGAGGCCGATTCCATCGGTGAGCAAAAGCTGTTCCTCCTTGATTTTCGACAGTTTCGCCCTTGCCTCGGCCAACTTGTTCCGGGTCAGAAAACCGTTGAAGAGCGGAAGCTCCACTCCGATTCCCACATTCCAGCCCTTGAGGTTGTCGTCGGTGGCAAGGCCGCCGTCATAGCTGTTCCACCATCTGCTCAGCTCGCCGGTCAGGGCGATTTTCGGATAGTAACCGCTTTTGGCGGACAATACGGCGCCCTCGGCCGCCTGAAGGGCCGCCTCGATCCTTCCCAGGTCCGGATTGAAGCGGTAAGCGCCGGAGACCAGCCCGGCGAGCTCCCCTTTATAAGGTGTGAACGGGATATCCCTTTCCGAGGGTATCACGCCGGCATTCCAGGCCATGCCCATGGTGTTGGCCAGCGCCGCCCGGGCCGTCAACTCGTTCTTCCGGAGCAGGGCCACGGCGGAGCGGATCGATTCCACCATCATCTTGTTTTCCAGCCAGTCGGTCTTCTTGACACGCCCGCTGCTCTCCTTGTACATCATCTCCGTGAGATCCAGGGTCGCCTGCATCCGTTCCAGCGTATCGCGCCCCAAGCGGTGAAGGCGCTCGGCCAGTACCGATCCGAAGTAGAGGCGCTTGACGCTGTCGATAATCGCAAGATCGGTCCGCCTCGACTCCTCCTTCATCAACGCCACGTACCCTTCCGCCTGCCCGCGCGCGCCCTTGCGCATGCCGCCGTCGTACAGAAGCCAGGTACCGCTCACGCTCGCCTTGAACACCTCCTTGTCCATCAGCTTCACATCCTGCTCGGGAACCACGATGGCGGACATGGGGACGGTGCCCACGCCGGGAATCGTGACCGGAAGGCTGCCGCCCATTGGAATGTCGATGGCCTTCGAGGGATAGATAAAGTTGGGCGCGTCGTCCCTTACCTGATATCCGCCGGTAAAACCGATCTGGGGCCAGTACGCGGCCAACGCCTGGCGATGCCTTGCTTCGGCCATCTCGACGGCAAACCGGGAGGCGGGACGGCGGCGGTTGTTATCCAGTGCAATGTCAATGCACTTATCCAGGTCGGCCTTCAAAATTTCCGGTTCCCGGGTCTCGGGAAGAGAAGCGGCCGGCGGCCCGCCGGCCCGAACATCGGCATCGGGAAGTAATGCGACGGGTCCCGCCGTCAACAGGAAAAACAATATCAATCTCGGAAACAAACAGTTTTGCCGCGCCATGGAAATCACCTCGGTTCCTTCACAGTATTTAGTAATGATAACGAGCTTGGCAGAATAGATTGGTCATTTACCCCTTGTCAAGAAAAGTATGAAAAAAAGACCGGTTGAATGGGCAAACGGCCCGGAACAGTGTGGTATGAGATATTCCAGCAGGTACCAGACCGGAGCAAAGTGGCGTCACCGGCCTGGGGCTTTTGAGGGTGTAATATATCTAGTTCATAAAGCCGTAAACCAAACCGATCTTTGCGATCATGCCCGGGAACGAACGGCAGTTCGTTCATCGCCATTATGCCCGGAAACGGACGGCAAATCGTTCAACGCCATTATGCCCGGAAACGGACGGCAAATCGTTCAACGCCATTATGCCCGTGAGCGGACGGCAAATCGTTCATCGCCATTATGCCCTGAGCCGGTCGACATACCGAACATCGCCATCACAAACGGGAACGGACAGCAAGTCGTTCATTGCCATCATGATCGGGAACGGGCGGCAAGTCGTTCATCAACATCATGACCGGGGCTGGTCGACATACCGAACATCGCCGGCATGCCGGGCGGGATACGGCGAAAAGCCTGAATCCATCTTGCACGGAGATACGCCGAAGATATTCCAATGCGTTCATTTCTTCTCATTTGTGCATTCTCCTCCAACGGGCAGCTCCCCGTGGGGTTGCGGAATCGGGACGGGGTTTTGTCGTAACAAAATCATCTGTACCCATCATATATTTACAATCTGACCCTTTCAAAGGGAACAATTATATTATATGGATTACGGCAAGAGTGACGACCAAGTTAACAACTCAACTTTCGGCTTACACGGCGCGGAATCGTTTACTCATGGAAGCGCCGCTCGTTTCCTTCAGTATTCGGGACTGAAACACATTACCATATGATGTTTCAGGCCCCAAAAACCGAATCCCGAAAGTTGAGTCAGGGACCGAGAAAAAATAATTTTCACAATTAAAGCGGATTTGCGTTTCCGTTGGTTTAACGCAATGCCTCTGCTTTCCCGAGTCGAGGCCCCCGTGGTTGTGACCTTATTTAATTCCGAACCCCTTATTAAACCGGCAAATAAATACGCAAACCTGTCGTTGAGAGCATATATTTGTTTTGATGAAGCATTTTGATTTAACAAGTTGTGCTTCTTAATTGACGGGTGAATGACAATTCAAAGAACCGCAGGAGCAACCATGTTCAGAGAGATGAGAAGAAACGACAAAGCCCTTTCCCATGAGGAAACCCTCGAAATCGTAAAAAACGGCGAATATGCCGTACTGGCGACAACAGGCAGCGACAACTACCCGTATGCCGTCCCTCTGAATTACGCCTATGACAACGGAAGCATCTATTTTCACTGCGCCCTTTCCGGTCACAAAATCGACAATATCGCGCATAATGCCCGCGTGTCCCTCTGCATTGTCGACAACGCGGAAGTCGTTCCCAAGGAATTCAGCACGAAGTTCAGAAGCGTGGTGGTGTTCGGCAAGGCACGGGAAGTTTCCGGGGAAGAAAAGGAGGAGGGACTGAGCGCAATAATCAATCGATTTTCCAGCGACCACCTGGAAGCCGGGAAAAAGTACATCAAAAACGCCTGGGACAAAACCAAGCTGATCAAGATCGAGGTCGAGCATATGACGGGTAAGGCAAGCAAATAGTCTTTCCGGTTTCCCCGCCGCCTCCATTTTATCAGGGATGTCCCCGGAAACGATATATTCAGGGAATTTCGCCGGAAAGTCCGCGACCTTTCCGGCGGCATCCCCCCCGGCAAAAAGGGACAGATTTATTTTCGAACCGTATTTCAAGCGCCTTCGGCAACCGACCGACTGCTGGAGCAGCTCAGGAAGTTTCCCCAAGTACCCGTTGTTCGGCATTCACCAAGACAAAAAGGAAACGGCTCTATTAACGAACCGTGTTTCAAGAGTCCTCGGCAACCGCCAGACTACTTGAACAGCCAAAGGAGTTCCACCCGAGTATCCGTTTTTCGGCATGCACCAACATTTCGGGTCTCCCCGACAAAGGAGAAAGCGAATGAACGTCGGCATTTATATCTATCCGGAAGCAGAAGTTCTGGATTTTTCAGGGCCGTTCGAAGTGTTTTCAACCGCTTCGAGGCTAAGTGATCCAAGGAATCTGTTCAGCGTTTGCCTGATCGCCGAAAAGGAGGAGCCGGTCCCGGCAAGGGGCGGGTTCTGCGTGCACCCTCATTACACCATTAACAACCACCCTTCCCTGGACCTCCTGATCACGGCAGGCGGCATACACACAGGGGAACTCGAGAAGCCCCATGTGATCCGCTGGATCAAGGAAACGGCGGCTTCCACGACCATTACCGCATCGGTCTGCACCGGTGCTTTTCTGCTGGCCGAAGCCGGTCTTCTGGAAGGCCTTGATGTTACGACCCACTGGGAGGATATCCCGGATTTAAGGGCGGGATACCCGGCCTTGAACGTTCTTGAATCCAAGCGATGGATCGACAACGGCGGGATTGTTACCTCAGCCGGGATCTCTGCGGGCATCGATATGAGCCTGCACCTGGTGGAGAGGCTCCAAAGTCCCGAACTGGCCCGTAAAACAGCCCGTCAAATGGAGTATGACCGGATAAAATAACAAGTTTCCCAAGGCTGCATCCCCCTGGTTCCCGTTCGGCCAACGCGAACAACAATGCGGATGTGCGCGAAAGATTCGCGACAAGCAGTTTTTTTTGTGACGGCCGGAAACTCAAAACATCATCACACGATCGATATCGTAAAATATTTCGAACGGCGTTTGACTGGATTACAGCTCCGGTCAAATGACCTGACATTCAACATTGTTTTTTTATCCCGCCAAAACAGTGGATTAGGGATCGAAGACGATATCATCTCAATTGACCGGCACTATACTAATGGGAAGTTCCGAGATATGATCATCCTCGACGACAAATCAGGCGATCCTCTGTACATGCAGATCTACAAGCAGATAAGGGAGAAGATCATCTCCGGCCGAATTTCCGAGGGAACGCGCCTCCAGTCCATCCGCGCCCTTTCGGAGTCCCTTGGGGTCAGCAAGAACACGGTCAAGTATGCCTACGGCCAGCTCAGCTCCGAGGGATACATCGAAAACAGAGCCCGGAGCGGTTTCTTTGCCCAAAACATCGACAAGACCCTTTTGCTGAACCTGAAGAGTCCGAGTTCCCCCCCCGCGCATCTCCCGGCACATCCCACAACAAGTCCCTTGAGGGATGGCCCGGAAAAGCAGGGAAACAGGGATAAACCAGGCAGCGAAATCCGATACAACTTTCAGTACGGAATGCTCAGCCCCGGTGATTTTCCCATCAAGATCTGGCGCAGGATCGTCAACCAGATTCTGTCCCCCGCATCGGTTCACCACATGGCCGCTTACCCCGAAAGAAAGGGAGAGGCCGGTCTGCGGGAAGAGATCATGAAGTATCTTCACGCTTCCCGGGGCGTTTCCGCGAGTCCCGACCGGATCGTCATCTGCCCCGGCTCCCAGTTTGCCTTCAGCAGGCTGAGCCAATTGTTGAAAAGCCACTCCAGCCATATGGCGGTGGAAGATCCCGGATACGACGGAGCGCGGTGTGTATTTATGAACCACGGGTTCAATCTCGTTCCGGTTGGCGTCGGTTATCACGGTATAAACATGGATGAGCTGGAAAACAGCCCCGCGAAAATCATCTACACCACCCCCTCGCACCAGTTTCCCAGCGGAAACGTCATGCACATCGGCAGGCGTTTGAAACTTCTGGAGTGGGCGGCGGACAGGGGCGGGATCATCATCGAGGACGACTACGACAGCGAGCTGCGGTACGGGGGAAAACCGATCCCCTCCATCCAGAGCATCGACCGGGCGGGCCGGGTCATCTACCTCGGCACCCTCTCCAAATCCCTCTCCCCCGCCCTGCGCCTGAGCTACATGGTGTTTCCCGAATCCCTCATGGAAGCGTACAACGCGCTCTTTCAAAGGTATAATGCCGCTGTTCCCTGGCTCGGGCAGAAGGCTCTGGAACAGTTCATGAATTCGGGCCACTGGGACAGGCACCTGAGAAGGATATGCCTCGCATACAAAAAACGGCACGATGCCCTGCTCCAGGCGATCAACGAAAAGATGGGGGACAGGGTCGTTGTCCACGGCAGGAATGCCGGACTCCATGTCCTCTTGGAATTCAGGAACGGCCTCTCCGAGGAGGAGGCCGTTAAGAGAGCCGAGGCCCACGGGGTGAAGGTTTACCCCGTCGCTCAGTTCTGGCTGCGGCAAAATCGGTATCAGGGGAATATGATACTCCTTGGTTTCAGCGGAATGAGCAAGGAGGATATCGTGGAAGGGATCACCATCCTCAACAAGGCATGGTTCAACGGTTGATCCCGCTGTTTTTCCTTGCCCCACGCCGTATTATATCGCAACATACAGTAGTTCCAAGGACGCCCGGAAAATCTATCAACTCTATTACGGAACATTTTAATATGTCGCGAAAACAGATTCTCAAATACCTTCTTCTCGGGATCTTGATGCTCCCATGTCTCACGGGAACGCCCATCATTGCCGCCAAGCCGCCGCCCCTCAATGAACACCGGGCCATGGCGGTTCTTTTCGCGAACCTTGAGGTGGAACTGCCCCCAGGGCAGGGATGCGTGCCGGCAGGGACCGTGACGGTCGGCGGGTTTATCCGGACAACCCTGTCCTACCTTGCCATGGAGAAGAAAAGAGGCGGCTTGAGCCGGGTGGACTCCGTGCGTATTGAACTTACCGACGACAGCAAAAAGGACCTCGGTGAGTTTTACTCGAAAGCAGCGGGATTCCCGGCATCCCTGCGCAAAACCCTGGACGCCATGAAAAACGGCTGTGCCCTGTATCAGTACACCGTCTGGTGGACCCACGCTAAAGATGAAAACGTCTGGAGTCGCGGCATTCAATTTCTGGTACGCGAACCGGACGGCTCTCCGGTGAAAGGCTCGTTTCGCTGCCTGTCGACGCCCTGAATCCGCCGTCGCATTTTCCGGGCTTGATCATGTCATCGGCCGGCTTGGTTTCTACAGGATGTGTTTCGCTTCGGTCGACATGGTTGTTTCCATCACACTTCCCATGGCTTCATGGATCGGTATAATTACCACGACGCAATAACCCCATATGGGCCGTCTGTTTGGTTTTGATAATTCCGGCCTTCAGGCCGTAAAACCCTTGGATTTTTCTTTGGGCGCCGTCATAGAAACCTTGAATCGAGAAGGCTGCTGTTCTTAATTGCCGGACGATTCGTTCAATACCGCTCGGGGCTCCCCCTCAAAGTATCGATTGATCAGTTCATGATGGGAAACTTCTTTACCATCAGCAGGATTGAGCGATTCCTTCCTGTCCATTTCCGGCCTGACCGCACCGGCCCCGACAGCCGACAGGACCTGTGCCATTTGCAGGCTGTCAAGTTTAACCTCCGCCGGCACATTTGCAGGTGCGACGGCGTTAACCAACGCCGTTAAATCAGCATTATGTATCCTGACGGGAGTGTTTAACCGGGGAACGATCAAGGCCGCGCCGACGATTATTGCAAGCACCGTGATCCCCATGGCAATGAAGGCGTTCCGGCTGGCCGATTTTACCGCCGCCCCGGTCTCCCGGAATTGCCGGATATCCATGAGCTTGAAATAATACTCGGTTTTCAAAACATACAATCGCCTGGAGTCATCTTGCTCCCGTTCAGCAGATTCCACTTCAACAGGTTGAAAGCAATCAAAAAACAGATTCGTGAGGGATACAATCGACAGCTTGTTTCGAGGCTCCCGGGTTTCAATATTTACAAGCCCGTTCTCATGGGCCCACGCTTTAAACTGTTTGACGGTTGTCCCTCCTAAACCGACTTTTTCACCGTACTCCAAAACCTGAATAAAAATGGAACTTTCCATGCAGCACCCACCTTGTTGAGTTAATCATTCCGCCGATATGTTCATCATGACCGGAACAGGGTTATTCCCTTGAAGAAAGATCTTCAAAATCATCATAATTTAAATTTGACGCATAGATTTCAGTTATTTGATCGTCTGGATCCAGGTCGAAAAGCACCTGTTTGACCCGGGGGCCTTTCGTTGTCGATACGATATTGCCGTAAATATACGTGTTGGCGGGTTTAATCGGTATTCTGATTATTTTTAAGGGAGGACCGAACTCATCAACCAGCAGATCAATATTTTTCCCTGTGAATCGTTCTCTTAATGTCCCCATGGTTTCAACATCCACACCAAAAATCGTGCCGAAGATCGTTATGAGAGCACCAATTCCGACAATAAATATCATTGAACGCCAGCTTTTCATATGCGACCTCTATTTGTTTATCAAAAACCGCGAAAAACATAACTTTTTTTCAAAATGTTTACCATCTTTTTCTCGAATGCGGATACTCCAACCCACGGCGGTGACAACAGGATTCGATTGGGGGCTGCGTGAACTCAATTTTCGACGCTCGGTATTCCTCAATTTAAATCGGTTCAAGGCAAGTTGCCATGAATCAATTATTTAAGGATCGATAAAAAGAAAATATTCCACAATTACCGAGGGCTTACGTTGTTTCCGGCGTAAGGCAATGCCTCGACTTTTCAGAACCAAGTGCCCCGAGAGTGTGGATTTAATTAATTCCGCATCCTTTATTAAAGGGCAGTAGTGTCCGGTTAGGTTTTTGCATGGTCTTTGATAATTTTTTTTGGGGCCAAGTTCATTTTTTTCTTGACATTTAAGGCGAATAAGTCGGCGCGCCCTGTAGTTATAACCATAATTACAGGGAGTTATCCATTTATGCGTTGCCCATTGCCCACGAAGAAAAAAATCAATTCACAATCCTATGATATTTTTATAAAACCGATGAGATTGGTTTTACGATATGTGCCTGAACTATTGCCCCGTGGAGACCGCCCATTGAAATTGAAATTTGAAGACCAACTAAATGCCCTGATATATTTCCACCTTCAGGAACATACCTCCGGCCGACATCTGAATCAGGATCTTAATGAAAATGATTTTGCCAGACAGTGCATTGCACCGGATGGCGGGATCAGCCGAAGCAGTTTTTCTGAAGCAATGAACAGCCGTGGTTTGGAACAACTGCAGGTCGTTTTTGAAAAACTGTACGAACAAGCGACAGGTTTTCTTCCCAAGGAGTATGCCGAACTCGGAGAATTGGTATCCATAGACGGGAGCTTGATTGACGCGACTCTTTCAATGTATTGGGCAGACTATAGAAAAGAGGTTAAGAAAGCGAAGGGGCACTTTGGCTTTAACATCAATCAGGGTATTCCCACTAAAGTATTCTTAACCGAGGGGAAAGGTGCTGAAAGACCCTTCGTAAGCCAAATCCTCTCCCCTGGACAAACCGGTGTAATGGATCGGGGCTACCAATCTCACAAAGATTTTGATCACCTCCAAACCGAAGGGAAAAGCTTTGTTTGTAGAATCAAGGTCTCAACAACGAAAACGATAATCCAAGAAAACTCCGTGGAACCAGAGAGCTTCGTTTTTTATGATGCAGAGGTGCTCTTGGGGACTCCAGGCACAAATCAGACTGAAAAAGCTGTCCGCGTTGTAGGTTATGAAGTGGAGGGGGTAAAATATTTCGTTGCAACAGACCGACGCGATCTTACAGCTGAGCAGGTCGCAACCATTTATAAACTTAGATGGAGAATCGAAACGTTCTTCAAATGGTGGAAAAAACATTTAAAAGTTTACCATCTGATTGCCCGAAGCGAATATGGGCTTATGGCTCAGATTCTCGGTGGCCTGATAACATATTTGCTTATGGCCATATACTGTCGCCGGGAATTCAATGAGAACGTTTCCATCAGGCGAGTCAGAGAATTGAGAACCAATATCCAGAATGAATTGTACGGAACACAGCAGGCTAAACCTGGCAAAAAATTATCAAAGAACAAAAAAACGAAAAAAAAGCGACGTGCAAAAACCTAACCGGACACTACTGATTAAAGGGAGGTATTTGTGTTTTCCGGCGGGATGATCTTGAAAGGGTTGGATTCCCTGGGTTTGATTTGAAGGGCCGCGCAACGGGAAAAGGTTGCGCGGCCCTGTTTATTGCGTTTTTTTATTTTACCGGGAAGGTACAGCCGGATCGAGGCTGTCGCCGGGCAGATCCCCCGGCACGGCCTAGTTTTCCTTGCGCGGCGCCGCCACGCAGTTCCCGTTGTTTCCGTGTTTGTACTGGAGCTTCTCGGACGAGACATCCCCCACGGGTATGGAGAGAATTGCCGGGTTTTCCATACTCCCCCGGTCCGTCTCCGACACGATGTGGATGATGAAGTTGCCGTCATAAAGCAAGGATTCGCCGGAGAACCTGAAGTCGTCCGCCCCTTCCAGGAACTCCGAATCGATGCGGCCCACGCGGCTGCCCGAGGCAAGTTCGATCTTGTCGATATAAAACGCATCCACGGAAGCGTTGCTCGTCACCATAAACAGGTGATCCGCCGTCACCACCCAGGGCAGGCCGGCCCAGGAGTGGACACCCGGCTTTATTTCCCCATGGTCCACCCTGGCGATAAGGGCTTCTGAATCAACATCGAAGATCAGGGTCTCGCCCATTAGGGGGACCACCAGCCTCGAACCGGACAGCACAAGCTGTTCGGTTGAATCATATTCCTCGAATTCGCCCGGGTCAAGGAGCGCCTTTTCCGAAGCAAGGGAACCGTCATCCACGTCGTACGAGGCGAAGTAGAGCCGGTCATCCGCCTCCTTGACATAGGTGAAGAGGATGCGGCCGCCGTCAACCACCGGCAGGGAAACATCCTTTATGCCCCCGGTTGCAAAGGGAATCGAGTATACGGTGCCGGATACGTCGCACCCCCTGAGGCCTGCCGTTGCCAACTCGGTATCAACGGCCTTGAAATCGCTTCTGTCCGTGAACAGTCGTGTGCCCATATAAACGGCGGTATCGGCCATTTTCCAGTTACCGGCCCAATTGGTGTGGCTGAGAAGGCCGGAGTCCATGGAGATCCCAAACCCGGACTGGGCAAAGAGGAGATCCCCGCCGGACTCCAGCAGCATCCCGTTGGACGCACTGTTACCAGTGGAGTAAACCTGCCCATCCCCGTCACAGTCCGTAAAGGTCCATTTCTCCAGATCCGTCATCTCCCGGGTAATATCGCCGTTAACCGGATCCACCAAGGCGATCCTTCGCTCCTCTCCGTCCAGGTGTTCACCCGTCATGATGGAGGCGTCCACGACAATCCGGTCATTTGCGGCGATAAGGTTGACCTGGTTCCAGTTCCGGGCGTCGCCCTTCTTGGCGTGATCCGTTATCCGCGTCTTCCATTTCAGCGACATATTGTCCTTGAGGTCGAAGCAGGAGAGATCAAGCCTGTAAACGGAAACGGGTACGGTGCTCACCCCGCCGCCGATCTCGGTGAAATCGTGGGTGACATCCTCCTTTTCCCACAGCTCGCTGAGGACATAAAGGTGATCGTTGTAGACAACAGGATGGGTAAAGGCCATGTCGCCTTCACCCAGCTTGATGCGCAGGGGAGTTGCCTCGACAGGCTGATCCGGTTCGTTGACGCGGTAATCTTCAAGCTCGAAGACAATACTTCCCTCACCCTGCCTCAGGAGGAGGTCGACGTTCAGGGAAAGATCACCGTATTGAAGCTCCGGAATATTCAGCCGGAAATCTCCGTCAAGGGTCGAAGCCCCGCACGCCCCCGTTGTATCGGCGGCACCGGTATCCGTAAGCTCGAACAGCGGTTTTGACCCGCCGGGCACAAAGGAGAAATCCGCCCGCAGGGAGGCCGGGCCTTCCTCGGAAAGGTAAGTAATAAGAGGCAGATGCATCTTTAAATCCGGGGACAGTGTGGCGCCCGCGCAATCGGCGCGCCGTGCCGCCGCCGAAACATCGCAGGTAAACGCGGTTGCAAGAAGGAAAAGTAACAACAGCAGCGGGAATGCGGCATATCGCGCCCGGCCCCGGGTCCAGAGAGAGTGCAAAAACATGTCAGGCTCCAGTTCAGAATGAGATTGTTCGGAAACGCCTTTACGGGGAGCGGGGCGCCGTTCGCTTTGCCTGCTTGAAAAAAAAAGAGGAGCCTGAATACAAGCCCCTGTAAACCGTGCCCGGCACGTTCCCCACTTTCCCCACAAAATGTGTCGGGAAGAATAAAGAAGTTCTATATCGCAGAAATACAGATTTCAGTCAAGGCATATCCCTGTAAGGCACAGGGCAAACCCCGCGTAACTCCAGCCCACCGGGGTGTTGCCGGGAAGGACTGAAGTAAGATGGAACTTCTATTTCGTGGCTAAAATGAGCGTTCGTGGGCGTTTTCGAACGAAGCGGCTTCCCCGGTAACTCCCCTCTCCGGGCTGGAAAATGCTTCTACCCAGTAGCACCCTGATCGGTTTTGCCGGCCGAACCCGGTTGTTTCTCCGGTATTGTCAATTGGGTTCGTTTCCAAGCAGTTTCAGGTTTTCGTCTCTCATGCGGGTCAGTATTGCCTCGCCCGACTTGTCCACGCGAAACTGACCGAACTTCGCGGCCGTGTAGAGATCCGCGGTCCCCTCCTGAAAGAAAAAGGCATTGGTACCGAACTTTACCCGGCCGTTTCTCAGGCGCCAGCGCATGCGAACCTCGTTGTCCGAAAGCTCGGTGCCGTCGTAAAGGCGGCTGAACGTGCCCACGGACCGTTCATCCACTGAAAGGACCACGTACCCGTCCCTTTGCCCATTCTTCTTTTTCGCCGGGGCGATCCTGTTTGCCGCCGTAAAGCGAAGGGCCATGAAATCCCCCTGCATCAGGGATCTGGGGTCCACCGGCGCAAGGCCGAGGAGCACCACCCTGCCCTCTTCCAGCAAGCGTTCCCGGCTGTGGATGGAGTGGTTGACAAGGATCAGTATCATCAGCCCCAGGAGGACGGCGCCGATGTTTCGCTTCTTTTCACTTGGTATCTTCATGGGTGTGCCACCTGTATTTCAGTGCCGCGCGGATCCCGAGAAGGGCGATGCCCGCAGCGGAGAGAAGTGCCGACTTCTGGAGCAGGGTAAGCTCCAGGAAATAGTAGTACTGGGAGAGGTAGCAAAGCATGCCCGCCGCCCCCGTGCCCCACAGGACCCTGTTGCCGTGGGAAAATCCGATCAGCAGAACCACCAGGGCCGATCCGATTCCCGGCGCCTTCACCGTTATAAGGGCCGCCACGACGATACCGGCCGTGAAAAAAACGCCGGGTCCCCGGGCCGGAGAGATTCCCTCGCCCTTGAGCAGTTTCAGCGCAACCCCGGAAAAGAGCAGCCCCACCATGACCGCCCCCAAAAGGCGGCCCGTCTCCACATCCACCAGAATGGCTGAATCCCCCGATCGCAAGAATCCCATATCCGTCCACCCACCGCCCCACGTCACCATGCAGGCCGTAAGAACGATCACGAGGGCATACCCCAGGGCCCGCATATGACCGGCGTATCCCCGGTCGTTAAACTCATTGAGCCAGACCCAGGCAAAAAACGCCGTCAACACGGCCTGTGCAAAGGGCGCGAAGCCGGCTGTTCCCAACAGATAGAGAAGCGCGCAAAGGGCCACCATGGCCGACCAGATCCGGTGCAGGAAGTTGTCCATATAAAAGAACAGCAGGCCTTCCACGCCCAGTATGGAAAAGGCGACAACGTTGTCGCTTCCCTCCAGCCCCTGGAACAGGCCGATAAAAAACAATCCCTGCCCGGACAGGCTCACGGCAAAGGCAAACTGGTCGAGAAAATCGTTCCCTTCGCCCTTTTTGTATAGTCTCCCCGCCCCGGCGCAGATCAGGGCGCCCACCGTCAAAAGCGCCGGCACCGATTCCATGAGCACGGCAAAACCCACAGCAACGAAACTCAGCAGGAAACCCGCGCCCATCCAGCCCGCGATGCCCATCATGACCCGAACGTACCAGGGCGTTGCTGCATCGGACACATCGGGTTTTTCCCCCGATACAATCCCCTCTTCAACGAGGTGCCGCCAGAGTTTGGCCGTTTCCATTTCATTCATGTCCCATCCTCCCTCGCGACCCGCTTCAACCAGTTTCCGCCGGCAGCGGACATGCCGATCACCACCAGGGCGATGATAAGGAATCCAGATGCTTCATCCCACGAGTCGATCATGATCCGCCCCAGGAGAACGGCCGTTACCGTGACAACGGACAGCACTCCGCCGGCCAGCACATACACATCAACACGCTGCCTGCGGTAAAACCAGTATGCCGCCGCCAGCCATCCGGGCCACAACACCGAGGCCGGCGCGCTCGCCCCGTTGTCCCAGTCCACGATCCAGTAAATAATCAACGTGGTAATCAGGGTGCCGCTTGCCGTCGCAAGGATCCTCGTGGCCCATTTTTCCCGAAGATGGACGATTCCCGCCCGGGCCCCCGCCTCCCAGGTCACAAGGGCAAGGGTGTTCAACGCAAACAGGGCCCAGAACATCTGCTCCGGCGTGAACAGCAGGCCGAAGAGACCGCCGAACAGTGCGTAATAGAGATAAGCGCTGGTATTTAGAAGGAGAAGCCACAGCATCCACAGCGCGGCCATGCGCCCCAGCAGGGCCCAGGGAAGAATCATGGCCGCCCATGTGCCGAAGAGCTGCCAGGTATCGGCGCCGGTCTGGTAGGTCTGCCCCACCAGTGCCAGAAGCGCCCCCACGAAAAGTGCCGAAGCGAACAGTGCCGCCTTTCCCCCCAGCCGTTCGAGACCGGATCTCCAGACGAAAAACAGGGACAGGAGGATGATCGCCTCGATCAGGCCGAACTTCGCATATCGCCCCATGCTCTTCCAGTTGTATGCAAAAAAGAAGATCACCCCCGCCCCGAGCATGGCGGTTCCAAGCACCAGAAAGAGGTAATCCAAAAATTTTCGCCACTCCGCCTTCGAGGGAAAGGCGCCGGCGAAGCGCAATGCAGGCTCCACGTTTTCGGGAGGGATCGCGCCCTGCCCGGCCCAGTCCAGGATGATTCGACGAGCTGTTTTCATGCCATGGCTCCGTTGGGGTTTCATATCGCGGACAGGTTTTCAGCCGCGACGGTTTTTCGCATGATATCACATATCAACCGGATATCATACGCTTTATAAAGGACGGTGCCGGCGATTAAACCGTTCCCCTTGTTGTTAAGAATTTTAAAACGGGACCCCGGGCCAGTTCCTCTTGAATCCTAGTTTCCCGCCACCTTCAAGCCGCATTTATTATTGACAAGCAACCGTTTTTTCCATATCGATGTAACATTGGTTACATCCAGAGGAAACAAATATTACTAAAGTAACTCGACCGGGGAAGGAACAGCCCCGCCGGATGCCGGGCATCCCGCCGAGTTGCCGAACCCCACAGTAAAGGAGAAGATCAGATGAGGAAAATGCTTGTCGCGGCAACCGCCTTCCTGGTTCTGCTTGCCGGATTCGGACAGACCTGCCTTGCAAAGGAGGCCGTCCTGAAGATCGGAATCGCCAAGGAACCGGCAAAGCTGAACCCCGTGCTCATACCTGGACTTTTCGGAGAGGCCGTTGCCGGTAATATCTTCGACACCCTGATTTCATTCAAGGAGAGCGCCTCGGAGCCCGCTCCGGCCCTTGCCGAGAAATGGGAAATCAGCGAGGACGGTAAAACATACACCTTCTATATCAGGAAAGGGGTGAAGTTTCATAACGGCGATCCCCTCACCGCCCGGGACGTGAAGTTTACCCTGGAGGCGATCATGGATCCGGCCAACGCCTCCCCCAGCAAGGAGTTTTTCTCACCCATCGAGAAAATCGATCTGGACGGGGATTACGTGGTGCGGCTCACCCTGAAGTCCCCCTACTCGCCCCTGCTCCTGGCACTGGGAAGCCTTACCTGCGGCATTATCCCGAAAAACCACGTGGAAAAAGCCGGAATGGACGAATTCGACCGTCACCCCGTGGGAACCGGCGCGTTCAAGTTCGTGGAGTGGTTACCCGACGAGAGGATCGTGCTTGAAAAGAACCCCGATTATTTCCTGGGCGCTTCCAACCTCGACAAGGTGATCTTCAGGCCCATCCCAAAACCCGAGGTTATGGCCGCCGAGATTGAGTCCGGCGGGCTGGACATCGCCCACAGGCTCTCGGCACAGGATATCGGCCGTCTCGGGAAGAGCGACCGGGTCAACGTCATGACCATTCCCGGACTCAGCAACTCCTACATCGGTTTTTCCTACAAGAAAGCGCCGTTTTCCGATCCCAGGTTCAGGAAGGCCGTATATCATGCGGTTCCCTTTGACGCCGCCGTCAAGGGGATCTGGCGGGGCGTGGGCGAGAGATCCTACTCGTGGATTCCCACGGGCGTTTTCCCGGACGACGCGGCCCATATGAAGGCAAGGGCCCTTGCCCACGACAAGAACAAGGCAAAGGCCTATTTCGACGAGCTGAAAAAGGACGGCGTGCTCAAGGAGGGATTCGAGTTCTCCATCTATACCTCTCAGAATCCCTTTCGCGTGAAGATGGCAACCGCCGTTGCAACGGAGCTTAGAAAATACGGCCTCAAGGCAAAGGTGGAATCCCTCGAGTGGGGAACCCTCTTTCCCATCCTGAAAGGCGATTCGGGCTTCTACATCATGGGCTGGGGATCGGTTCCGGATCCGGACCGCTGGACCTACAAGATCTTCCACAGCGCCTCCACCATGAACTTTTCCAAGTACGACAGTCCCGAGATCGACAAGGCCCTGGAAAAGGGCAGAAGCCTGGTGGGCAACGACAAGAGAGGGGAGCAGTATACCCGCGTCATGAGAAAAACCCTTGGCGAGGATTACATCCATATCCCCCTGGTCTTCAAGAGCGTTTCAGCCGTCTGCGGCAAGAACGTGAAGGACTTCGCGCCCTCGCCCCAGGATTATTTCCACCTGGTCACCGAAAAGCGCAACGTCTCACTGAGCAATTAAGGAACGCAGGGCAAGCGACTTAAACGCAATTGGTCCCATACCTGCACTCCCAACGGAGTGTCCGTAATCCATGCACCGGGACCGATTTCGTTCAAGTCTTTATTCTTCAAGCTGAACCACCGTGTTTGAAGCGGTTGCTTCCGTTCACAAGCACACCCCTCCCCTGAAAACCCGGTCCTCGGGTTTTCAGGGGAGTCATGACTTAAACCAAACCAAGAGAGGATTGGGTACCGTGCTGAACTATACCATTCGGCGGCTGCTTTTATTGATTCCGCTCCTGTTTTTCATCTCCGTGCTGATCTTCGGCATACTGAAGCTCACCCCGGGTGATCCGGCCGTGATGCTCCTTGGCGAGCGGGCAACCGAGGAGGCCCTGGAACTGACAAGGGAGAAGTATGCCCTGAACAAGCCCCTGCATATCCAGTATTACAAGATGATGACGAACTTCTTTTCAGGGGAGCTGAAATCCATCTACTACCGGGACAACGTGATCAGGGTGGTGGCCGGGAAGATGAAGCCCACCCTGGAGCTGGGATTCGCGGCCCTTTTCCTTGCCGTGCTGGTGTCCATTCCGGCGGGGATCATCTCGGCGGTGAAGCGAAACTCTTTCTTCGACTATGCCTCAATGACCGGAGCCCTCTTCGGCATCTCCATGCCGGTTTTTTTCACCGGTATCCTACTGATCTACCTCTTTGCCGTGAAGCTAAGGCTCCTGCCCGCCTCGGGTTACGGGGGGAGTATCTTCACCCTTTCCGGCCTCAGGCACCTGGTGATGCCGGCGTTCGTGCTCTCGTTCACCATGATGGCCTCCACCACCAGGATCACCCGCTCCTCCATGCTGGACGTCATAAGGGAGGATTATATCCGTACCGCCCGGGCCAAGGGCGTGAAGGAGCTCTCCGTGGTGCTGGTCCATGCCCTGAGAAACGCCATGATGCCCATCACCACCAACGTGGGCAACCAGATCGCCCGCCTCTTTGCCGGGGCCGTTCTCACGGAGACCGTGTTTGCATGGCCGGGCGTGGGCAGGCTGGCCGTGAACGCCATCTTCAGGCGGGATGAGCCCCTTGTTTTCGGGTGCGTGCTCATGCTCAGCGCCATCTACGTGATCATCAACCTCCTGGTGGATCTGACCTACGGTATTATCAATCCCCAGGTCCGTTACGAATAGGAGAATCGACATGTTGACGTTAAATTCATTTCGCCTTTTTCTCGTCTCCCTTCTCCTTTCGCTCCTGGCGGCGCCGAGGGCGGACGCCGATTACATCTCCTTCGCCCTTCTCCTCCTCATGACCCTGGCGCTTCTCGGGCTGAGCCTGAAACAGTCGACGGGCCTTGCCGAAAGCCGGAAGACGAACCTTAAATCCGGCGGGGAGATGATGTGGAAGCGGCTCAAGCGAAACAAGAACGCCGTGGCCGGCATGATCGTATTGATCGTCCTCTCCTACCTTGCCGTGACGGCGCCCTTTTTCTCCCCCTGCGATCCCCTTGAAACGGACTGGGGCGCCCTCTCCCAGGGCATCTCATCCACCCACTGGCTGGGCACCGACGATATGGGCCGGGACATCTTTTCCCGGAACCTCTTCGGTATCCGGGTGGCCCTTGGGATCGGGGTCACGGCGGTGGTGCTCAACACCCTCTTCGGCACCTTCCTGGGGCTTATGGCCGGGTATTACGGGGGGCGGGTCGACAGCATTATCATGCGCTGCCTGGAGGTGTTCAACGCCGTTCCCTTTATCCTCCTGGCCATTGCCGTGATGGCGGCCCTGGGCACGGGGATCACGAAGCTGATCCTTATCGTGAGCCTCTCCAACCTCATGGCCTTTGCCAGGATCATCCGGGGATCGGTCCTGCTGGTGCGGGAATCGGATTATATCTCGGCGGCAAGGGTGATCGGAATCCCGGGCCGGCAGATCATCATCCGACATATCATCCCCAACACGGTTTCGCCGATCCTGGTCCTGGCGAGCCTCACCATCGGCGAGACCATCCTCGTGATCGCGGGCCTCTCCTTCCTTGGACTGGGCATCCAGCCGCCCATGCCCAGCCTGGGGGGCATGCTCTCCAACGGGCAGCAGTATCTCCATGAGAACATCCTCATGTCCTTTGTGCCGGGCATCACCATCCTGTTGATTGTCCTTTCTTTTAACCTTTTCGGCGACGGGGTGAGGGACGCCCTGGACAGCCGATTGAACGATTAGGGGGAAGGATGGATCAACCCATACTCGAAATAAAGGACCTTCAGACCTGGTTCCACACGGACGACGGGGTGGTCAGGGGATGCGACGGGGTTTCCTACGCCGTTGAAAAGGGGGAGACCCTTGCCGTGGTGGGGGAATCCGGTTCGGGAAAATCGGTCACCGCCATGTCCATCCTGGACCTGATCCCAAGCCCCCCCGGAGAGATCGTGGGGGGTGAGATACTCTTTAAGGGAAAAAACCTCGTGGGGCTCCCCAAAGAGGAGATGCAAAAGATCCGAGGCAACCGCATCGCCATGATCTTCCAGGAGCCCATGACCTCCCTGAACCCGGTGATGACCGTGGGAAGGCAGATTTGCGAGAGCATCCTCCTCCACCAGGACTGCTCGAAAAAGGAGGCCATGGAGCGGGCCGTGACCATGCTCAAGCTGGTGGGGATTCCGGCGGCCGAAACCAGGGTGAACGAGTACCCCCACCAGATGAGCGGGGGTATGCGCCAGCGGGTGATGATTGCCATCGCCCTTGCGTGTCGTCCCGAGGTGCTTATCGCGGACGAGCCCACCTCGGCGCTTGACGTGACCATCCAGGCCCAGATCCTCAGGCTTATGAAGCGCCTCCAGCACGAGCTGGGCATGGCCGTGATCCTGATCACCCACGACATGGGGGTGGTGGCCGAAAACGCCGACAAGGTGGCGGTGATGTACGGCGGCAGGATCGTGGAGTTCGGCAGCGCGCGGGATATCTTCTTTGACGCCAAACACCCCTACGTGGAGGGGCTTAAAAAATCGGTCCTCAATATCGACAGGGAGGTGGAGACCCTCCATGTGATCAAGGGCAGCGTGCCGGATCCCCTGAACATGCCCGAAGGCTGCACCTTTGCGCCGAGGTGCCCCGTTGCCATGGATATCTGCACAAGGAAAAAACCCGAAAAAACAGAGCTGAACGCCGGCCATTACACCTGCTGCTGGCGCCATGGGGGATGCGATGGAAAAGAGTAATCCGGCGGTTCTGTCCGTCAGAGATCTGAAAGTTTACTTCCCCATCAAGAAGGGGATCTTCCAAAAGACCGTGGCCCACGTGAAGGCGGTGGACGGGGTGAGCTTCGACCTCTTAAAAGGCGAGACCCTCGGCCTTGTGGGGGAGTCGGGCTGCGGCAAGACCACCGTTGCAAAGGCCCTGGTGAAGCTGGTGCCGGCCCACGAGGGGGAGGTTCTCCTGAACGGGGAAAACCTTCTGACCCTGCCCCCGGGGAAGCTTCGGAAACAGCGGAAGAATATCCAGATGATCTTCCAGGACCCCTTTTCCTCCCTGGACCCCAAGATGACCGTGGGCCGGATTATCGGCGAGGCCGTGGAATTCCACCGCCCGGACGAGGACCTGGAATCCCTTGTCTTCGAGTACATGAAGATCACGGGGCTGAGGAAGGAGTACTATAAGCGCTATCCCCATGAGTTCTCCGGCGGGCAAAGGCAGCGCATCGGCATCGCAAGGGCCCTTTCAACGGAACCTTCCATCGTCGTGGCGGACGAACCGGTTTCCGCCCTGGACGTATCGGTTCAGGCCCGGGTGCTGAACCTGATGAAGTCCCTCCAGGAGCGGCTGGGGCTCTCCTACCTCTTTATCACCCACGATCTATCCGTGGTCAAGCATATCTCCCACCGGATCGCCGTCATGTACCTGGGCGGGATAGTTGAGATCTTCAACTCGAAGGACCTTAAAACGGGAACGGTTCACCCTTATACCCGCGCCCTGATCGGGAGCATTCCCGCTTCCCTTCCGGGGGAAACGGTGGACAGGCCCATCCTGGAAGGGGAGATCCCCTCCCCCATCGATGCGCCGGACGGGTGTAAGTTTCAGACCCGCTGCCCTCACAAAACGGATCTCTGCGTGGACAAGCGGCCGGAGCTTGAAACCGTGTCGCCGGGCCACCGGGTAGCCTGCTGGCACTGGCGGGAAATCGCTTCCAACTATGATTCGAACAACTCCGAAAGGATCGCCGCCTTATGAAACTCATAGAGAAACTTGGCCGGCGTTACGGGGAGATGACGGATAATGAGAAGCGAATCTACGATCTCCTTATGGCGGATACAAAGGCCTTTTCCCTTAAATCCATCGGCGAGGTGGCGGAGGCGCTGAGTATTTCCAAGACCACGCTTATGCGGTTTGGAAAATCCATGGGCTTCAACGGGTATGCGGACTTCAAGAAGACGCTCCAGGAGGAGGAGGTGCTGGACGTCTCCCCCGCCGGGAAGATCAAGAAGATCATCCAGACGGATTATGCCCTGGACATGGATGCGATCCGGGAGCAGGAGGTGGAAAACATCAACGCCACCTTTTCCGGCACCGACCAGGAGGATCTCATGGCCCTGGCGGACCGGATCATCGCAACGGATTCCGTTCATGCCATGGCCTGGGGAATTTCAAGGTGCCTGGTGGAACTCCTCTCCCTTCGCCTGAAAATCGTCGGAAAATCATGCGAGAGCATCGGCCGGATGTACGGCACCCTCCTGGAGGAAACCGCGCATCTGAACGACAGGAGCCTGCTCATCGTGTTCGAGCTCCCTCCCTATGTTCACGAGGCCCTGGATGCGGTGAAGGCGGCAAGGAAAAAGGGGGTTCATATCGTGGTGGTTACGGATCAACCGGTCTGCCCGCTCCTGAAATACGCGGATATGTCCTTTTGTTGCCGCGCGGACACCCGTTTTTTCGGCAACTCCCTTACGGGCACCCTGTTCTGGGTCAATATGCTCACCTCCCAGGTGATCTACCAGCTCAAGGACAAGGTTCTGGATCGCCTGGAAGAGCAGCGCAGCATTTTCAACCACGACAGGTACTATGTGCGGTAATCGAATCTGTCCCGACACCTCGATACGCCGCGAACCGGCAGCCGTTTCCATGCTCCGTGCGTCATGGGAGGCCCCGCCAAGGGGGCACGGGAACAGGCTCCGCAAATTCAAAAAGGGGTGACGAATAAACAAGCGCTCAATATATTGAAATATACTTAATTTCTTACAGAAGGATAGAATCATATCCACGCAATATGGTTAAATAAATCCAATATCTTTTGAAAGCAGAATCGAAAGATATTGGATTTGTATGGTTCCAAAACCCTAAATCAATTTTAAGGAATGACTCAGTGAAACCCGTTATCGGCATTACAACGTTTTGGGAAAGCGGCCCCAAAAAGGTTTATTCAACCGTAAGTAATCATTACATCAGATCCGTGGAACTGGCCGGCGGGTTGCCCGTTCTGCTTCCTTCCATCGAAGATTATGAAATGACGGATCAATACCTTTCCTTTGTCGACGCCCTGCTCATCACCGGCGGCAACGAGGCGGTTTCCCCGCTCCTGTACGGTGAAAACCCGGTAAAGGAGGTGCTCCAGCTCTGCCCGGAGAGGGATCTGTTCGAGATCCGCCTTGTTCAACAGGCCTTTGAAAAAAAGATGCCCATACTGGGGGTCTGCCGGGGGCACCAGCTCCTGAACGTGGCCATGGGGGGCAGCCTTTACCAGGATATTTTTACCCAGGTGCCCGGATGCCTGGGCCACAATCCCCCCAACATGCCCGTGGACACCCTGTACCATGACGTAAGGATAGAGGAGAACTCCCTGCTTTCGAAGATCTTCGGCAAGGAGAGAATCAACGTCAACTCTTTCCATCACCAGGCGGTCAAGGAAACGGCGGACGGGTTTCGGGCCACGGCATTTTCCTCGGACGGAATCATCGAGGCCATGGAGTACACGGGAGACAATAATGCCGTCGGCATACAATGGCATCCCGAGGACCTGACAGTGAGACATCCCGAATTTGTTGGATTGTTCAGATTTCTGGTGGATGCAGCAAAGGAACAACAGAACGCGGCATAACCAGCAGCCGGCAGGTGGGAAGCAACCGTAAGTTGCTGCCCGCCCGCGCCGGAGGGTGGCCGGCATTTCTCCGAATGGGGAAAACACCGCTGTATTGAGATTTGAAAGGGCGGAGGAGATGAAATATTCCGTGCTCTACCTGGGCCTGTTGCTGTTTTTCACGGCAATGGTGCGTTCGCTGCTGTCCGTGAAACAGTACCTGGAATTCACCCGGTGCGACGGGGCATTGAAACTGGGGCTTGCCGGAAAACGCTTCATGACGCCCAGGGAGAAATATCTTTTGAAAAAATTGATCCGCCATTTTTATGAAACACCCGGCACCCCTCTCCACCATAAGGCCGTCAAGCTGAGAAAAGATGAAAAAACCACAATGGTTGCCGGTTTCATGGGATTCCTCCTGATCATTTTCGGAGGTTTTCTCTCCACGATTATTCCCTGATATCAATGCCGCCCCACTTTCGTGGGGCGGCGGTTGTTTACGGCGTCTCCGGGAGGACAACGCCGGTTTAGTTTAAATGTCGATAATCGGCTGTGCTCGTCGTCCGGGACAGGGGATTTAAACGCGCCTCAAGTTTCACCGTCAAAAAACGGCCCCCGGGAAAGCGAACGGAAGCACAAAAAAGGGGACTGATTTTTTTTGTGCGGATCTTATTGTTTCCAGACCCCTTACCTTGAATGACTGATTAGTAGAACCCGCCGAACTCTCCTCCGAGACCATCTTCCCAGTCATTCTCCCAGTCGCCTTCCGAGTCATTCTCCCAGTCGCCTTCCGAGTCATCCCCGGAATCGCTTTCCGAATCATCAGAGGAATCGCTCTCTTCGTCATTTCCCCAATCATCCTCGGAATCGTACTCGGAGTCATCCTCCGAATCGCCCTCGAAATCGTCTTCGGGCGTGGGTTCCGGACAGTCGGCCTTTTTAACCGTTGCACCGGGAATAAGCGTCAGCTTAACGTTTTTGAAAAGCGTCTCGATATCCATTGTTTCGGAAACGGTCTCTTCATCGTACGTGTAACCGTAGACCTTGACGCCCGGAGTTTTCAACTGCTCCTCGCTGCCGTAGTAGAAAGAGAACACTTTTCCCTGAAAAACACCGCCGGAACCGACGACTGCCTCGAAAAAGGCTTCCTTGGCCGAATCACCCGGTTCGGGAGTTCCATCCGGAACGATGACAAATTCCATGTCGCCGGCGGTAAGCCCATCTACCTGGATGCAGATCTCCTCGGGTTCGGGAAGGGGATCCGGGCAATCCGTTTTTTCCACTCCGGCATCCGGAATCAGGGTGATTTTTGTCGATTTTACAAACGTTTCGAACGGAACCGGCTTCTGGTTTTCATCCTCTTCATACTCGAGTTTGTAAACTTTCACACCAGGGCTGTCGAGAACGGCTTTGTCGCCGTAAAAGTCGGTGTATATTTTTCCATCGTAAAGCTCTCCGCCGCCCACCATTTCGTCGAGAAATCCGGTTACGGAAAAGCCCTCTTCTCCGGGACCGGGAATATCGGCGGGTACAATGGCAAACTCCTGGTTCTCGCCCGTAACGCCCGTTACCGAAACACATACCTCCTCGGGAACCGGCGGAAGTTCGGGACAATCGGACTTGACAACCGTTGTGCCCGGAATCAGGGTGAGCTTCACGGTTTTAAGCCACTCTTCCATCTCCCCCTCGTCGTCCATAAGGGATTTGTCGTATTCATACTTGTAGATCTTTACGCCCGGTTCCGTCAGTGCGGCTTCGGTTCCAAAATACTCCGCAAAGAGTTCTCCCCGGTAAATATCTCCACTACCCAGCATCTTTTCATACAGGACGTTGATGTCGAAACCCTCTTCTCCCGGCCCGGGGAGATCCGCGGGAACCATCACGAATTCAACATCCTCTCCCGTAACACCGGTGACCGTAACACAGATCTCGTCGGTCAACGGCTCTTCCATATCCGCGCAGTCATTTGACTGGGCGGTCGTGCCCTCGATCAATGTGTAGGTAAACCCGGCTTCTTTTTCGTCACCGCTTTCGGAAATCGTCTCCTTATATACCTTAAGCCCCCCGGAAATATCCGCGTCCGTTCCCCAGAACGGCAAAATCGAGGGTTTGCCCTTTTCCGCGCTGAACCCGAAGCCCAGCATGCTGTCCATGAACTCATCCTCGGAATAGTCTTTTTCTCCCGGCCCCGGAACCTTCGACGGAACCACGACAAAGTCGATTTCGGACTCGGGGATTCCCGTTACGGAAATACACCCCGTTTCCATATCGTCCCATTCGCCGCCGTCATCCCACCAGTCGTCTTCGCCTTCCTCGGAATTGTCCCCCCACTGACCATCTGCCGGGTTATCCGGGAACAAGGAGAGTCCCCCGCCTTCGTTTCCAGGATTGTTGGAATTCCCGGAACCGTCACCCTGTTGGGTATCCGGAGTATTATCCGGGGGTGTCGGGAAAGGAAAACTCCCAAATGCGGTACCGCCAACAAACAAGAGTACCAGAACAACCCGCATCATGGTGCCCAAAGATTTTTTAACAACGCGCCTATTCAGCCTTTTCATAAGCTCCTCCTGTGCAGTATTTCAATTGCTCATCAAAATTGATGATTCAGCACTATGGACGGACACGGAAATGAAATGCGTCGAAAAAAAACAACCTTTCCCACATTAATTCATATCAACCTGTTTTATTGACACATTACAACATTCATCCCACAGTTGCCGCGGCAAAGATGCGACATCATCCCGCCATTGACACGGGAGCATCATTCTGTGATAATCGGCTGTAAAAAAGGAGAGCATTTATTCACCATTATCCCGAACATTTTTTCCGCCTTCTCATGGTTTTCCAAAGACGGTTTCCCCATTCCGCCGGAGGTACCAGACATGCGACGAAAAACATGAAGCCCCTTTGTCCGCAACAACGAGTTCTGGATGTGGAACCTCGGAGAAACCGCGGCCCGGCAGATCAGAAATACCGTCCGGGAAACGGAAAACGGTATCCCGGTCATCGTCCACATGCCCTATTTCCCCAACGACGGAGGATGCCTCGACGGTTGCCGGAAACTGGACGGAAGCAAAAAAAACTATTCAAGAGACGGGTTTCTGGAATTCGGCATGGCCGCATTCCTGGTGAGCATGGGGCCCGGCAGCTATTTTGGCTTCTCGGACATGCAATCCGATCCCGAGGGAGCCGGTTGGTTTGACGTGAGCTGGGAATACCATGCCCAATACGATCGCATCGGGACCGGCCCTCCGTTGGGAGATGTGATTGTCTCCAACAACGGAATGACATTCACCAGACACTTCGAGAACGGGGTCGTTTGGGTGAATTGCGCGGACGGAACCTATCATATCGGTTTGTAAGCAATCCACCCGCCGATCATCCGCGCATACGGAATTTTGATGGATATCCACAGGCTTTCCCATATCGCCGAATTGCGGGGCGATATCAAGGTTCGAAAACGGCCTTGCACGAACGGAATCACTATCTCAATCGGTCGAAAACGAGCGGAAACCGTTGCCGTTAACAACTTAACGGTCCTTCGCCCTTGTTTTATTTTAACGCCCGAATTTTGAAAACAGTATCGTAACCCTCGCCGCCACCGTCGCTGGTAAAGTATATATTTCCCGCACCGTCAAAGGTAATTCCTTCCTGATCATACCCTGGAAGTGATAATTCCCTCAAAATTTTTCCGTCGAGGGTCATTTCCGCGTATAAATTTTGAAAATCACTGATAACGGCTATTGCCTTTTTAGCATGAATGTATTGCATACCCGAGATATCATAAATATTGGTGAGAAATGTCCTTTTTATTCTTCCACGAAGATCGGAGCGGGAAACAAGCGCCAATTCCACTTCAGCGATATAGGATCTTTCCTTACCGTCGGGTTCCTCCACTTGATTCGCAACAAAAAAAGTCCCGCCTTCCCCGTGGTTTTTCCGGGGTACAAAGGTGATGGATTCGATCCCGTTCCCTCCCTCTGGAAAAATCATCCGTCCTTCATATGTTCTTTCAATGGAAAAGGTTCTTCGGACTTTAAATCTTTGGGGGTGGACCTCCAGTATCTTCTCCTCTCCTTCCACCGCCACATAAAGAAAGCCGGTCTCGGGATTCACCGTGATGCCTTCAAGGTCTTCATCGGCGATGTATTTTTTTCTTATTATTTCCCCGTCCAGTGCAAATTCAGCCAGATAGCCTTCATCACTGACGACAAAAAGTGTCCGGCGACGAGGATGATACACAATCCCAGAAGGCTCCTCGAAATCGCTTTCCAGAAATTCAAACGCCCCATTGGAGGACAGCGGTACCCGAAAGTTCACTTGCAGCTCCGATGCCCACGGGGCGGACACCTCCATTAACCCGATAATCAGTACCAAGAAAATTCTCATAACGACCCTTTCAATAGTGTAGTGACTTATAAACCCACAAACCGGGATGCAGCGGGTGCGATCCAGCGGTCATGCCCTCCCCGGCAGGGTCCAATTTACAATCCATCTCGAAAACCGTTAAGATCTCACTCAGTGAGTTGAACAGGCTCGGGAAGGGACACGGTTTCAACATCAATATAGTAAATCATACCGTTGTCACGATCATTCTTCCTGTCGGAAAGGGTTTCGTGATAAAATGTTTCATACAGTTTAAATCCGTACTTTTCATAAAAATTATAGCGGCAGTCCAAATCGGTCCACAAAAATGCGGTTTCAAGTTCATGTTCCATGCAAAACCGCATATAGCTGTCCATAAGTTTTCTACCATATCCCTTACCTCTATATTTTCTGTCGACTATCAGCAAATTTATCTCGCTGTCGAACTCTTCGGCATATTGCTCGCCCAGGGTATCCGCCTCAACAAGCTCTCTCCATGCAATTAAGGCTTGTTCTTTATCACCGAAATTTCCCCGGACAAGGTGAAACCATGCCCAGACCTGGAGTTTCAGTTTTTTCAAACGGTATTTCACCGAAAGATGGAACGGTTCATCCTCGATACTGCCGAACAACACCCCTCTAACGTCGTCGTTGTCGTCAATCAAGATCTCGCGGTGTTCCGAATAGTTTTCGCACGTGAGCAAATAGTAGATATAGACCAGCTCCCTTCTCTTCAACTTCTTGAAATAACCGTGAAGGTTCCAGGTTCTTCGTACCAGTTCGGCGCAACGTTTCAAATATTTCTTTTCATACTTCACAATTTTCAAACTCATGGATTTCCTTTGGATCACCGGACCGTTTTTCAGGAATGGTTCTTTATATCCATATTTTCATCTATCTTACCCAGCAGATTTGACAGAGCGGAAACTTCAGACTTGCTCAGTATGGAAACGATTTGTTCAAACAATTTCTCCTCTGCTTTGGCAACTTCTTCAAAATACTGCCTGTACATTTCCCTCAGACGTATATGATAGACCCGTTTATCCTCTTGCGATTGTAACTTTTCCACGTATCCTTTATCGATAAAGCGCTTGATGATCTGTGTCGCGGCGGGTTTGGAAATATTGGAATCCTTGGCAAATTCCGAATAGGTCGGTTCCCCGAGCCAGTAGATATTTTCCAGGTAAGCACAGTCGTTAACGTCGAGTTCCGGTACTTTGGCGGAACATTTTGATGTTTGCTCCCGACACAGAGCCACATACTTGTCATACAAACTATCCAGGGTTTTCCTCAGTGTATCCATTTATCTGCTTTCCAACGCTTCTATTGCTTCAAGAGCCGCCTGTTTTCCCGATTCAGCCGCGGCTTCGAACGTGGGGTAAAGCATGTAGTCTCCGGCAAGCAGCAGGGGCCCCACGTTGATTTCATTCAGGGCGGCCGTCTTTGCATAATCGCCGGGCTCCATGATCGGGTAGGCATATTTAAACCGGTGTATATCATACCCGGTCACCTTTAATGAGGCGCCGGGAATAACCCGGTTCAAATCCTTGTATATATTTGACAACAACTCTTTATCGGGCATAAAAAATATGCTTTTGTCCTTGTGGCTTTTGGGCGCGACATAGGCGAG